>Ga0073934_10000340_pt1 | contig 136832 bp, 113 predicted proteins | sample LarsenN4metaG_FD_76834 | JGI IMG/M metagenome (GOLD analysis project Ga0073934, IMG submission 76834) | Hot spring sediment bacterial and archeal communities from British Columbia, Canada, to study Microbial Dark Matter (Phase II) - Larsen... ... | reverse complement strand
GGGAACGCGGAGCCCGAGCAGGTTGTTGAGAATCCATTTGCCGCGCAACACGGGCGAGGTGCGGTCGGGGTAGGAAGTCGTGGCGAGCAGGGCGCCGTGGGCGAGCAGTCCGCCCCGTCGCGAGGGGTCCGGCAGTTGGACGCGGCGGAAGCGGCTGCCGAGCACGCCGGGGATTCCGTAGTGCCGGGCGAGCCTTTCGTTGACGAAGGTGTAGCCGGCCGAGAGCAGTTCCGTCACGGGGCGATCTTCCCGCAGATTGGCCGTGAGAAACAGCCGCGTCTCCTCTTTGAACGCCTGTAAGAGGGACTCGTCGTAGTTCGGGTAGCGGACCGGGTCCACGACGACTTCCTCCACCCGGCGGAGGTTGAGCCACTGCTCCGCGAACTGGTCGACGAGTCCGCGCTCCGACTTGCTGTCGGCCAGCATGCGCCGGACTTCCGTCCGCAGCACGTGGGGACGAGTCAGTTCGCCGCGCCCGGCCAGCGACAGCAGGCGATCGTCCGGGATCGAGGCCCAGAGGAAGAAAGACAGCCGCGAAGCCACCTCCCATTCGCTCAGGGGGTAGGGCGCGCCGCCACCGGCGGGGCGATCGCGGTAGACGCGCAGCAGAAACGCGGGGTCCACCAGAACGCGCTCGAGGGCGAACTGAAGGCCGTGGGCAACGCTGCCTCCCTCGCGCCGGCCGGCGTCGAAGAATTCCCTGAGCGTGCGCTGGTCGGCTTCCGTAAGCGGCCGGCGGTAGGCGAGGCGGGCCGTACGCGTGACAGACCGCATGGCCTCGTCTTCCGTTTTTGGATTACGCACGGGGAGGATGGAATAGGGGCCGCCAATCTGGACCGACTCCACGTTGGCGTACCCCATGTACACCTGGTCGTTGGCGATGACGCGCCCGCGCTGAAGCGGCTGCGGCAGACCCTCGGGCTCCCAGAATTCCCGGACGAAGGAGGCGCTGACGACGTGCGTGCCGGCGGTGACCGGGGTGCGAACCTCGAGCCCGGCGTCACCCTCCACCTGCATGTAGCGCTCCCACTCCGGATCGCCGGCAAACCCCGGCTCGCCGTCGCCGGCGTAGCTTTCGGCGGCCGGCCGTCCCTTGGCTGAGCCTCCGACGCGGAACCGCCGGAGGAGCCTGCCATCGAGCCGCACGTCGAGCTGCTGCGGCCACCCCATGCCCTTCAGGTAGTCCTGGTATTGGCGCTGGAGCCGGACACGGATGAGGTACTCGCCGTCGACGGGAAACACGTGCCGAACTGCGATCCCGCCGCGTGAGCCGAGCGGCAGGTCCTCGCTCTGGCGGTCGTCCTGGAGGATGTGATTGCGGATCCGGTAGGTTTCGACGGTGGGGCGCGCGGGCGGGAGTCCGGCCGCCAGCCGGGAGACCTGCCGCGCCACCGACAGGTAGCGGTCGAGGTGCGCGGTGGAAATCGAAAGCACTTCGGCGACGTTGTCGAAGCTTCCGTCCGCGGTTTCGTCGCCCGGCAGTTGGGGGCGGACGTCGAAGTCAAGGCCGAACAGGTCGCGCACGGCGTTGTTGTATTCGGTCCGATTCAGGCGGTGAACGGCGTGGATTCGTCCGGGATTGGGACGGGCGACCCACTCCCGGTCGATGGCGGACTCGAGGTCGCGGACGACGGCCGTGCGGGCAGCCGGGTCCGGCCGCGGGCTGCCCGGCGGCGGCATGGATCCGGCGCGCAGCTTTTCAATCACGCGCTCCCAGATCTCGGCAGCGGCGCCGGGCCGGGCCGGGTCGGCCGCATCCAGCGCCAAGCCGGCCGTCATGGCCTTCCGGTTGTGGCACGCCACGCAGTAAGAATCCAGAAACGCCCGCGTCGCGGCAGGGGCGAAGACCGGAGTGGCGAGCGGAACGGCGATCCAGAGCAGAATCCCCGGCCAGCGCATCACGAGTGCAGTATACAATAGCGCTTCGCGCGGACCGGCGCCCGCCTTGTCAGGGAAGCGTGAAACAGAGGATGTTCGGCCCGGCGGCGACGGCGATGTACTGTTTGCCGGCGGCCATAAAGGTCATCGGGGAGGACCGCCAGCTGTGCCCGTCGCCGAGAGCGGCGGAGGCGTTTGTCTGGACGTGCCACAGATCCTTGCCCGTCCGTGCGTCGACCGCCCCGAGCGCGCCGCTATCCTCGCCGAAGAAGATCACGCCCCCGGTTGAAAGTACGCCTCCCCAGCTGTCCGCCGGTCCGTGGTTCGGGACTTCCCAGACGCGCCTGCCGGTTTCGATGTCGAGCGCGCGCAGGAACATGCGGCCCGGCTCGAGAGGGATCGGCTTGGGATTCCAGGCGGGCGGCTTGGTGTAGACGCCGCACGCCTCGCGGGCCATCAGATAGAACCATCCGGTCTCCGGGTTGAGCGCCATCGAGGGCCAGTTCGCCGCGCCGAGAACATTCGGACAGACTTTGGTTCCGTCGCGGGTGGGCTCGAGGCCGGGCACGACGATGGGGCGCCCGTCCCTGCCGATTCCCTTGGCCCAGGTCAGGCGGTCGACGAACGGTTCGGCCAGGAGCAGCTCGCCGCTGATGCGGTCGAACACATAGAAGAACCCGTTGCGGTTGGCCTGGATGAGGAGCTTGCGGTCGCGGCCGCGATAACGCCGGTTCACGACCATCGGGGTCTGGCCTCCGTCCCAGTCGTAGAGATCGTGCGGGGTGAACTGATAATGCCACTTCAGCCGGCCCGTAGCCGCGTCGAGGGCGAGGACGCAATCGCTATAGAGGTTGTCGCCGCGCCTTTCGTCGCCGTTCATGGCGGGATACGGGTTGCCGGTGCCCCAGAAGATCGTGTTGGTCTCCGGATCAAAGGTGCCGGTCATCCAGGTGGCCGCCCCGCCGCCGAACCGGGCGAGCGCTGAGCCCTGCCAGGTTTCCGACCCGGGTTCGCCGGGTAGCGGCACGGTCCAGAAGCGCCAGGCTCTCTCTCCGGTGGCGGCTTTGTAGGCGTCGAGGTAGCCGCGCATGCCGGAATCGCCGCCGGAGACGCCCGCCACGACGAGATCGTTGACGACGAGCGGGGCGGCGGTGTTTCCGACGTTGCGCGGGTCGGCGACGCCCTCCTTGAGGTTCGCCTCCCAAAGGAGCTGACCGGTGACGCGGTGCAGGGCGAGCAGGCGGGCGTTGTCGGTGACGAGGAAAACGCGGTCGCCGAGGATCGCGACTCCGCGATTGGTGCCCTTGGCGGGGTCACCGCGGGCCTCGGGCGACCGGGCCCGCTGGTAGTGCCACAGGGTCCGACCGGCGCGGGCGTCGAGCGCGTACACCTGGTTTGGTCCGCTCACGTACATCACGCCGTCGACGACGACGGGAGTCACCTCCAGCACGTAATGATTGATCGGGAAGACCCACGCCAGCCGGAGGTCCCTGACGTTGGCAGGGGTGATCTGGTTGAGGGGGCTGTGGCGGTTTCCGCTGATGTGTCCGTGATAGGTGGGCCAGTCGGCAGGGTCGGGAGAGGCAATGCGCCGGAACGACGGCCCGCCCTCGGAATCCAACGTTATTCCTCTTGCGCCGGGGGCTGGTCCGGTGAGCGAACTCAGATAGGCGAGCAGGTCGCGGCATTCAGAGGGGGAGCATCGGGGCGCGGCCATCATCGATCCGGCCTGTTCGATCACCTCGGCGACTTCGTCCATGCTGAGCAGGTGGAACCGGCCTTCGAAATCCTGGACCTGGATGTTGTAGCGGCTGCGGTTCCGCGCAAACCCCCGGAGGGAGCCTCCGGCGCGCAGCGAGACGGAGACGATCTGGTAGCCGGCGCTGATGCGGGCCGCCGGGTTGCGCAGGGATTCCTCGAGTTCGGCGAGGGTCGCCTCTTCGCCGATCGACGAGAGGTCCGGACCCACGGCTTTTCCGCGCCCGAGCGCCATATGGCACTTTCCGCATCCTCCCGCGCCGAAGAAGAAGCGTTCGCCGGCGGCGCGATCGCCGGGAGGATTGGCGGCGGCGGCCGGTGCGCTCAGGGAACGGACCAGCGCGGTCAGCGCATCCAATTCCGCGGCGGGAAGGGGGAAGGCCGGCATGCCGCGCTCCGGTATGCCGTCGCGAATGACTCCGCGGAGGGCTTCGACGGGCTGGGTCCGGACGCGGCGGTTGTTGGCCAGATTCGGTCCCCGCTCGGTTCCGTGGCCGTCGCCGTGGCAGACGCCGCAATGCTTTCCGAACAACTCGCGCGCATCCTGGGCGGGGAGGGCCAGGGCAACAAGCAGAGCAGCGGGGATCTTCATATCTTCTCTCTTCGTGATTCTATTCTGAGCGGGAGTTCCGGGATTCCGGGCCATGGCGCCCGGCTACATGGGCTTTCTCTCCTCCGGCTGGAACGGTCCGGTCAATTCCATCCAGCCCCAGGTCGAGTCGTCGTCACCGCGGCCGTAGATCAGGAAATGGCCGCCGTATCCGCCGCCGTCGGGGTCCGTGTGAACGATTTCGAGCCCGTAGACATCGCCGATCCGGGGAGGGCGCCATTGAGGCGAACTCGCTCCGAGCGTCGGCGCCATGGCGACGCTCGCTTCGAGAACGAACCCGGCCGCGGGCGCCCTCATGCGGATCGCGTAGCGAACCGCGCTTTTGGGAAGCGGCTCCTCGATGTATGTCCGGGAGGGGCTGCCGTGGCGCCACCAGGCGGCGTAATCCGGGCGCGAGGGATCGATGACGAAGCAGAAGGCGTTGTCGGCTTCACCGAACTTCTTCGCCGTCCTCAGCCGCGGAGCCTCAATGAACCAGCAGACAGCGTCCTTGAAGTACCAGCGTTTGGGTTCGTGCGCGGGATCGGCGACGTCGTTGACATTGTCGGTCACTTCGGCTCCGAGGTAGAGGTGTTTGTCATCCCAGGCGATGTAGTAGCGGGCGGAAAGGTCGTCTTCGGGCGCCGGTTCGGGGCCGTGCAAGGTGAGGCGGTTGATCGCGGGGTCGAACCAGGAGGTCCGGGCCAGGCGCGCGAGGTCCCACAGGCCGTCGGTGAAGGAACGGTCCTTCCAGTCGGTGAGGTCGCCGTCGATGACGGGCGGCTTGTCGAGGCGCGGCACACGAATCGGATACCGATGCGGGTCCGCTTTCTGCGCCGGCGAAACCACGATGGTCACGAGCGCGAGAAGGTTCAGGCGGAGCATCTTCGCAAGGTATCACGCGTTGACGGGACAAGGGCTTGGGGGGAGGCTGAAGGCCTAGGCGTCGAGCAGGCGCGCGGCGTCCCGGTCCAGGAACCACGCCACATTGCGGCCGAGATGGGCCGGGATCTGGGCGGGATACTTCATGGCGTCGAATTCGCCGTCGAACACGGTCTTGATCATTTCCGCCTTGTCGGCGCCCGGCGAGTAGACGACGATGTGGCGCGCATTGAGAAGAACCGCCGGCAGCAGGGTGATTCTCCACTGGGCGAGTTTTTCGACGTAGGTGGCGCCGGCCACGCGTTCGCGGTCCTGGATGAGGGGATCGCCCGGAAACAGGCTCGCGGTGTGGCCATCCTGGCCCATGCCGAGATGGATCAAGTCGAAATGCGGGATCTCAGCGTGGCCTTGACCGAGAATCTCCAGGATGTCCTCGGAATAGCGCGCGGCCGCGCGGTCCGGGGGGAGTTCGGCGTAGACGCGGTGCACGTTGCGCCGCGGGAAGCGTGCGGGAATCACGAAGGACTGATCCACCATCCGGAAGTTGCTCAGCGGATCGAACGGGGGCACGCACCGCTCGTCGGTCCAGAACAGGTGGACGCGGGACCAGTCGAAGTCCGCCCGGGCCAGAGCCTCAAACATCGGCCGCGGACTGCTTCCGCCGGAGACGGCGAACGTGGCGATGTCATGGCCGGCGAGGGTCTGTTCCAGGCACGAAAGGATGTGCCGGCTGCAAGCCTCCGCCAGTTCGGCGCCGCCGGGCTCCGTGTAACGATGGACACTCATGATTTTGGAATGAACTCCGACAGAAGACTCATGACAGCCTGGTAGACGGGATCGGGGCCCATCACGGACAGTTCCTCGCGGAGCAGTTCGTATTCAGTCAAGCGCGGAAACACGGAATGGGAGGCACGCACGCCTGACTGCAATTCAACCGAACGATCCTGCCCGACGGCGATGGAGTACTCGAAATCTTCCCCGACGAGCGCGATCGTGTGGAGGCGCGACCGGCCGGCTCCGCCCAGGGGCTGGAAGTCGAATCGCGGAAGCGGTCCGAGCGACTTGCGCAGCCAGGCCGCCACGTAGGCGGCCGACATGGGAAGCCGCTCTCCCTCCCAGGCGATCCGGATCTTCACGATTGCGGCCAGCCGCTCGAGGTTGGCCGGATCGTCGAACAGCTGGGCGACGGCTTCCCTCCAGCGAGTCAGCCGCGTCCAGGCCAGGTCCGCCACCGAGTGACCTTCGCGGAGGGCGCCGTAAATGAAGGCCGCCTGGGCCGCCAGATCCGCGACGCCCGCCGAGTCGATCACCATCTTGTCCGCCATCGGAAGCAGCGCGACGGCGTCGGCCAGTCCGCAGAACCGTCCGGCGCGGACCCAGACGGCGACCGGCAGGTCGGGCACGGTCAGTCCGCGGATCACCGAGGGCACATCGGCCAGACTGGCGCGGGAGGCGGTGATCTCGATCTGTTCGCAGCAGATCTGCTGCCGCCGGCCGAACGGCATCCAGCATTGGGCCAGCACACGGGCGCCGAGCCGGGCCGAATCGCCGCCGGCGATGCGGATGAGGATGAGGCGGCTCGGATGATCCCGCATCAGCAGGGCGAGCGTTTCGCCGGGGTCCTCGGAGGAATCGTCCGTCAGCACCAAAAGCGTCATGGCGCAGGCCCGCAGCACGGCCGCCGGCGCGTCGGCCTGCTGGTTCCTGCCGAGGTCGACCCACAGCTGGTCGAGGTCCTTCAGGATCCGGGAGGGGGAGACAGCGGCGGCCATCACGGCGTCCTCCAGGCGTGGCCGCGGCGCGCCAGCATGTCGTCGGACGCCTTCGGGCCCCAGGAACCGGCTTCATAATTCGGAAAATCGAACGTCGCATCGGCCCAGACGTCGAGGATCGGCTGGACGGCGGTCCAACTCGCCTCCACCATGTCGCGCCGGGTGTACAGCGTCGCGTCGCCGACGAGCGCGTCGAGCAGCAGGGTCTCGTAGGCCGCCGGGGAGCGGACTCCGAAGCTCGACCCGTACTTGAAGTCCATCGACACCGGCCGCAGACGCATCCCGCTGCCGGGCAGTTTGGACAGAAACCGCAGCGAGATTCCCTCTTCGGGCTGGATGCGCAGCACGAGCAGGTTCGGACCGGCCCACTGCGCGCCGTCGTGACCGGCGAGCGTAAACACCGAATGCGGGGCGGAGCGGAACTGAATCGCGATGTCGGTGACGCGCTTGGCCAGCCGCTTGCCGCTGCGGACGTAGAACGGAACGCCCGCCCAGCGCCAGTTGTCGACGAAGAAGGTCACGGCGGCGTAAGTGTCGGTCCGGGCGTGGGGGTCGACGCCGGGCTCTTCGCGGAACCCCGCCAGGCGCTCGCCGCCGACGCGGGAGGGTCCGTACTGGCCGGCCACCGCGTTGACCAGGACCTCGTCGGGCGCCGGCGTGCGGATCGCCCGGAGCAACTTGGCGCGTTCGTCGCGCACGGCGTTGGCCTCGAACTCACCGGGCGGCTCCATGGCGACGGTGGCCATCACCTGCAAGAGGTGGTTCTGGATCATGTCGCGGAGCGCGCCGGCCTCCTGGTAGTAGGCGCCCCGGCCCTCCACGCCGATCGATTCGGCGGCCGTGATCTGGACGTGGTCGATATAGTTCCGGTTCCAGAGAGGTTCGAAGATGCCGTTGCCGAACCGGAAGGCGAGAATATTCTGGACGGTTTCCTTGCCCAGGTAGTGGTCGATGCGATAGACGTCGTCTTCGGCGAACACCGAGTGGATGCTTTGCTCGAGCGCGCGGGCGCTCGCCGTGTCGTGCCCGAAAGGTTTCTCCACGACGACGCGCCGCCAGGCGCCGTCCGCGGCGCGGGAAAGTCCGGAGTCTCCCAGGCCTCGGATCGCGGTGGCGTAGTGCGAGGGCTGCGTGGAAAGGTAGAACAGCGCGTTGCCGCCGGTCTGCCTGACGCGTTCGATCTCCGCGAGGCGCGCGTGGATGCCCTGGTAGCAGGACGGATCGGAGAGGTCGCCGGACTCGTAGTAGAGGCCGGAGGCAAAATCGTTCCAGATGGCTTCCTCAAACGGCGTCTCCTCGGAAAACTCCTTGACGGCGTCGCGCATCTTTTCGCGATAGACCTCGTGCGACATGGGCGTCCGCGAGTTTCCGATAACGGCGAAGCCCGGGGGCAGACGATGATCGTAGGCCAGCCGGTAGAGCGCCGGAATGAGTTTGCGCCTGGTCAGGTCTCCGTTGGCGCCGAAGATGACGAGCGCACAGGGCGGCACGCGGCGCTCGAAACGAGCCGGATCCTGAAAGGGGTTGGCCGTCATTCCCTCAAAAATAGCATGCCCCCAAAAACAGCATGCCCTCAAGAACAGCGTGCCCCGTTGCATCCCACGACCGCCGGCGTCACCTTTTTCGCGCGCCCGCATCTCGACAGTTGTATGGAAGCGACAGTGGATTGGAAACAAGGCGTTTGTTTCGAGGTAAACGTGCGGGGCCATCGCCTGCTGTGCGATCAGCCCGCCGCGAACGGGGGCTCGGACGCGGGCGTCACGCCGCCCGAGTTCCTGCTGGCATCGCTCGGAACGTGCGCGGCCTATTACGCAGCCGAGTACCTGAGAACGCGGGGCATGCCGCAAGGCGGCCTGCGTGTGTGGGTTCATGGAGAAAAAGCGAGCCAGCCGGCCCGGCTGAGCCGTTTTCAGATTGAAGTGGAAGCTCCCGCGGCGGCCGATGAGCGGCATCGTGAGGGGCTGGCCCGCGCTGTCAAGAAATGCCTGATACACAACACCTTGCTCCACGCCCCGGCCATCGACGTAAGGGTGGAGGCTCCCGTTGCCGCTGCTACCATGTAGGGAGTGAGCCGGGAAGTGGATCTTGCGCGCCGCCTGATGGCGGGGGATGTTTCCGCCTTCGACAGTTTCGTCGATGTCTTCCGCGCGCGCGTGGCGCACTACACCTACCTGATGTGCGGCCAGCGTGAAGACGCCGAGGAGGTGGCGCAGGAAACGCTGCTCAAGGTGTTCCAGAGTTTCGACCAGTTGCGGGATCCGGCCAATGTCCGCGCATGGGTATTCCGGATCGCCAAGAATATCTGTCACATGCGGCGGAGGCGAAGCGTCTTCGCCCCGGAGCGGGAGCTGTCGCTAGACGAGTTGCGGCCCTCCTGGAGCCAGGATGGGGATTCCCGCAAGCTCGATATCGCCGACTGGTCCGAGTTGCCGGACCGAGCGGCGATTTCATCCGAGTGGTCCCGGATGCTTCACTCCGCGATCCGGGAATTGCCGGACGCCTACCGTTCCGTGGTCCTGTTGCGGGACATCGAAGAAATGTCCACCCGCGAAACCGCCGAAGTGCTGGAGCTGAGCGAAGACGTGGTGAAAACCCGCCTGCACCGGGCGAGGCTGGCGATCCGTCAGATTCTCGACAGGCACCTTCAGGCTGGGGCAAAACGCGCAACGGAGGGCGTGGTATGACACGGCAGGAATGTTCGGAAATCTTCGCCATGCTGTCGGAGTACCTGGACCGGGAAATTCCACCCGATCTTTGTGACGAGATCGAACGTCACATCGAGGACTGTCCGCCGTGTGTGGCGTTCGTCGAAAGCCTTCGCAAGAGCATTGCACTGTGCAAGGCGCTCAAGGGCGAGGCGCCTTTGCCGCCGCTGCCGGAAGCAGTCCGGACGCAGCTGCTCGACGCGTGGCGGAAATCTACAACTGGCGCACAGTGACTCCGGTCACTGAGCCGGAGGCCGAATTGCACTAACCTGGGGCCGATGGCCGCCACGTTGACACCGCCCCTGACGAGCCCGCCGACAGCTTCGCCGCGGAAGAAGGTTACAAACCGCCGGGGCCGGGACTTGGCGCAGCCCGTCCGGCGCGCCGTCCAGTTCGGCTTCCTGCTGTTGAACATCTGGATCGGGATTGAGTTTTATCTCTTCGTCCGGTTTCACGAGACAGGGGGCCAGACGGTCTGGGCGCAGCGTCCTCCCGGGGTCGAAGGGTGGTTGCCGATCGCGTCGCTGATGAACCTGAAGTACTACCTGTTGACGGGCGAGGTTCCGGCCGCGCATCCGGCCGGCATGTTTCTGCTGATCGCGTTTCTGTCGATCTCCCTACTGCTGCGCAAAGCCTTCTGCGGGTGGCTGTGTCCGATAGGAACCCTTTCCGAGTACCTGTGGAAGTCAGGGCGCGCCCTCTTCGGCCGGAACTACCCGCTGCCGAGGTGGGCGGATCTTCCAATGCGGTCGCTCAAGTACATCCTGATGGGCTTGTTTCTCTATGCGATCGGCGGCATGTCGGCGATGGCGATCCGCGTTTTCCTGGACGGCCCTTACGGCGTGGTGGCCGACGTCAAGATGCTGAACTTCTTCCGTTTCATGGGGACGGCGACCGCCGTGGTGGTGGGCGCGCTGTTGCTTGCCAGCGTGTTGGTGCAGAACTTCTGGTGCCGTTACCTCTGTCCGTACGGCGCCCTGATGGGGTTGCTCTCCTGGGCGAGTCCGGCGCGGATCCGGCGGAGGCCCGACCTGTGCATCGACTGCGCCAAGTGCGCCCGGGCCTGTCCGTCTCAGCTCAAAGTGGACCAGCTCATCCGGATCCAGTCGCCGGAGTGCATCGGCTGCATGGAATGCGTCACGGCCTGTCCGGTGGATTCTGCCCTGGATATGACGGTGGCGCGGCGGCGCCTGCCGCCGTGGGCGATGGCGGCGGCGATCGCCGCGCTGTTTCTGGGGGTGACCGGGTACGCGCAGTGGAGCGGATACTGGCACACCAACGTCCCGACCGAAGTGTACTTCGACCTAATCCCCCGCGCCGGCGAGTTCGGGCATCCGTAACCCGTCCGACAGCCGGGCCGCCCAGTAGTGGGCGAAGCGTTTCTCCTGGAGGGCGTGGAAGAACGTCACGACGGGAATCCCGAGGGCGAAGGGCACGAGCGCCAGAGTCCAGGGACGTTCGCGGAACAGGTTCGCGGCGATCGTCAGCACATCCAGAGTGACGCGGCCGTAGCTGCCCGAAACGCCGACGGCGCGGCCGCGCCCGGCCCGCAGCCCGTCGAGGAACTCCTGCTTCGTGCGGGCGCCGACCACCTCGGTCCAGGTCCGGCCCAGCGTGCGCAGCGTGTGGGAGTCGCTTCCGGCGGTGACCGGTTTTCGCAGAGCGCCGGCGAGCCGCCCGGCAAACTCGTTGGCGCAATCCTGCATCGCGCCATTGCGGGTCTCCCACAGTGGAAAGTGCTGCTCGAACCAGTCGAAGTCCGCCCGGGCGCGGCGTCCAGTCAGCGCGGAGAACATGTGGTTGACGCCGAACAGGAGTCCCTGTTCGCTCAGGTAGGCGAGCAGCCGCGGGAGGTCGTCGCGGCGCAGGGCGATCTGGTCGTGCTGCGTCTCGTTCAATCCGTAGACGGAGACGTGGGCGCAGGATCCGGACGGCATGGTGACCGAGACTTCCTCGCTCGGGAAAAAGTCGGGGAACTTTCCGAGCTCGGCGCAGGCGCCGATGCTGTCGTGATCGGTGACCGTGACCAGGTCCATCCCCGCCTGCTTCAGCCCCGCGTAGACGTCAAGCGGCTGGTTGAAGCTTTCGCGGCAGAATCTTCTCACGGCGGGCACGGTACACATCCCGGAGTGAATGGTGTGAACGTGCAGGTCGCAGCGCATGACCTATGAAAGCATCGCCGGCATTACAGGGACATGAAAGGCATAAAACATTTCTGATGATTTATGTATCAAGCTGACGGGCCGAGTCCGGCCTAACCACGCCGGGCCGCGCCGATGCGGAGGGCGCGCAGAAGCAGTTCGCGGTAGCAGGCGAGGTCCGGCGGCTTCCACGAAGGCCTTCGGCCCTCGGCATCCCACCGGCGGAGCTGTGCAAACTCGCTCTCCGAGGCGGCCGAATCGGGACGCCGCGGGGACCGCCTAGCCGACACGAGTTCGACCACCCGCTCGGAGAGGCCGCGCTCGCGGAGGAAGGCGGCGGCGCGGCGGTCCGGGTCGGAACCCGATCCGGGACCGGGCGTGAGCAGCACGCCGACGTCGCCGAGGAGGGCGGCTACCAGAAGGTCGTCGGAGGCGCGGGCCTTCTGCGCGAGTTCCGCACGCTGCAACGCGCGATCGAGCAGGCTGACGCCGGGACCGCCTTCAACCGACGCGCCCGACGCCAGGAGCGCGAGGATCTCGTCGAGGGCGCTCTCGGCATTCATGGGTACGGGGGAGGCGAACGTCGGCACTATTTGAATGCACCAGATCATTGTGAACGGGCGATGAACGGACGGTCAGAAGTCCAAGAAAATTCAGCTGGCTACGGTCAGGAAGAAGCCCGGCGGCGTGCGGACGCCGTCCACCTCGGCAAAAACCTCGTGGACGCCGGGACCGAGATCGGGGACCGCCACAAGGATCCGGAACAGACCCGGACCGATCAATCCGGCGAACTCAACGGCCGCGTTCCGGCCTCCGACGGTCACCGTCAGTCGGCCTTTCAGAGGGAGCGGCGGGTGAAAGAGCAGGCCGGCCGGGACGGCGGGATCCGTCGGTCCGAAGCCGGTGCCGTACAGTTCGGCGCGGCCGCCGGCCTGGACGCTCTGCCCGCGGCCGAAGAAGGCCGGCGCGAGGTGGTCCTTTCGGGCGGGAAACGCCGTGACGAGAGAGTGGTCGCGCTCCACTTCCACAGTCACGGTTCCCGTGGCGTCATCATCCGGCGCGAGGGCGTTCAACTGCCCGGGACTGACGTAGGAGAGAAACGCCGCGCGCCCGTTGATCCGTACGGATGTTCCATCGAGGGAAGTGGGCAGACGTCCATCGCGGACGTCGGACGGGGTCCACGATCGCGCTGAGGAGCCGAGCTGCCGGCCGAAGATCGTCACCCAGCCGCCGGAGGAAAAGCCGGGGGTGAAGCTGGCCGCGTTGACCGCCGCGGCGCCGGGTGTGATCTGGAACGTCCGGAAATGGACGCGCGAATTCCGCTGGCCGGTCACCGAGGCGTTGAAGGCGACGTAGGCCAGCACCACTCCCACGTCCGACGAGGGAGGCTGCCACTCGAGGGTGAACTCGCCATGGCGGCGCGGAGTGGTGTGGCTGAAGAACTGGAGCGGCCGATCCGCAGGACAGCCGGCGGGGGACGCGGCGGTCTGATCGGCGCAGATCACGATGGAATCGGCCTCGGTTGCGATCAACGCACCTGCCTGTCTGGCGGCCGAATCGGCCGCCTCCCGAACCGTCAGTTGCAGGCCGTAGGCTCGCGCCCGGGGGTCGCTGTTGCGGACCGTCCAACGCTGGCGCGGTCCGCCCGGAGTGTAGACGCCGCCGGTTCCGGTCTCGAGGGAAACGGCGGGGGAGTCCTCCAGCCTCTCCCCCGCGTGGCAGTTTGCGTCCAGGCAGGTGAGGTCGCCCGGCGCGCCCGTGCGGCGGGCCGGGGGACCTCCTGAATAGGCGAACAGGAGCAGGGGCAGCGAGGCGGCGGCGGAAGCCGCGCACCGTCTAAGTGCCGACAACCGGATTGCCTTCCGCCCGCGTGATGACGACAACACCGGGCCGGCTGGGCGCCCTGCCATCCGGCCAGCGGCTGGTCAGATCGTTGGGATTGGATGTCCACTTTCCGCCTTCGCCGGGATGTTGAATACTGACGAACAGGGCTGTGTCGTCGCTGTTGAAGACCAAGCTTGCCGCCTCGGCGCCGACCACGCCGCTGAACAACTGGCGGACAAAGCCGCGCTCACTACCCTCCGTCGGAACCGCATAGATGCCGTCGTTGACGTTCAACGTTCCGGGCTGGCCGTCGGTCGAAATCCAGAGGTTGCCCTTGCTGTCGAACGCGATGTTGTCAGGATTGGCCAGAGCGCTGACCTGGGACGGGTCATAGCCGGCGAAGAAGGCGCCGTGAGAGGGCTGTTTGCCGTCCCCGCAAAGTATGAAGATCTCCCAGAAGAAGGTTGTGGCGGCGTGGTCGCCGTTGTCTTCTGTGATCTCGATGATGTGTCCGAAGCGGTTGTTGGCGCGGGGATTGGCAGCGTCCTTGTCGCGGTCGGTGCGGCGGGTGTTGTTGGTCAGGGCGAGGTAGACCTTGCCGGTGACGGGGTTGGCCTCCATGTCTTCGGGGCGGTCCATCTGCGTAGCGCCGAGCAGGGTGGCGGCGCCGCGGGCGTTGATGAGCACGTCGGCCTGGCTGTTGAATCCGTTGGCCGGGGTCAGCGGCCCGGTCCCGAACACGAGCGGCAGCCACTCGCCGGAGCCGTCCGCCTTGAACTTCGCCACGTAGAGGGTACCTTCGTCGAGGAGGTTCTCGTTGGCGAACCGGTCGAAGGGGTTGTACTTGCCCTTGGTGACAAACTTGTAGGCGTACTGGAAGCGCTCGTCGTCGCCGGAGTAGGCGACGACGTGTCCGCTCCGGGCCACCTGAATCGTGCAGCCTTCGTGGCGCATGCGGCCGAGCGCAGTCCGCTTTTTGGGTGTGGATTGCGGCTGGTACGGGTCGAATTCGAGAACCCACCCGAAGCGGTTCGGCTCGTTGGGCTCCTTACCCATGTCGAAGCGGGCATGGTGGCGCGCCCAGGGATATTCTCCATTGCCCTCCGGCATCCCGTAGACGGTGTTGATCCTCCGGAGCGCGGGGTTGGTCACAGCAGCGCCGTTGGAGAAGTACTGGTGGAAATTCTCTTCGCCGGACAGGATAGTGCCCCACGGGGTCTGGCCGCCGCCACAGTTGTTGAGCGTTCCGAGAACCCGCCGTCCGGACGGGTCCGCGCTGGTCTTCAGCCAATCGCTTCCGGCGGCCGGGCCGGTGATCTCGATGGGAGTGGTCATGGTGATCCGGCGGTTATAGCGCGAGCCTGGCACGAAGCTCCAGGAACCCGAACTGCTGCGAGTTATCTCCACGACGCTCAAGCCGTGCGCTTCGAGTTCGATCGCCGTCTGCTCGGGGGTCTGATTGGCGAATCCGCCGTAGTTCTGGAACATCAACTCGGGGTTCGTGTATTCGTGGTTGACAGCAAGCAGGGCGCTCCGGGGGTTGGCGGATTCCGGAGAGGGCAGTGGGAAGTAGCCCATCCAGTCGTTGTTGTAGCCGAACTGCCTGGCCTGCGCGGCGGCGGTCTGCGCCAGCGGGTCGAACGCCGGAGAATCGGCGAAGAGCGGGTCGCCCCATTTGAGGATGGTGGCGGTTCGATACCCTTCGGCCGCGTGGACAGAGTCGGTCCGCGACGGCTGGATCGCCTTAAACCCGATGCGGGAGTCCTTTTTCGCTTCCCGCAGCGGCTCCCCGGCGGGGACTGTCTCGGCGGCCCGGGCCGGCTTGCCGGACATCAGAGCAGCAGCGGGAATCGCCTTCACGAGTCCGCCGAGCAGCGACCGGCGCCGGAATCGCTCCTTGAGAATATTCCCGAACTGTGTCTCCTGCGATCGAATCATGTCTCTAAGCCTTTCCTGGTGGATTTGCAGCGCGAATGGGGATTAGATCATGCGCCGGTTGCGGTTTGTTGGCGTTTCCGTGAAGATAAGAACACAAAATCGGCCCGGCCTGCGAGGAGGCGCGATGCCGGTTACAGGGGTTTTGAAATCTCTTTCAAAACGCCTTCATCCGACTGATTTCAGGCCGGAAAAACCGTCCGGCGCGGGCGAAAGCAGGCGCGACTGGTGGAGAGTTTTTGGGCCGGGTGCTGCTTAATGGGATTGGCGATTGCGTTGCGCCGGCGTTTTCATTCCGGCGCTTCGGGCGCCGTAAGCGGGCGGCCCGGCGGCCGGATGCGTTCGAGTCCACGTGGAAGGTGGGGATCCACGTGTCCGACTCCGCGTCCGTCCGGCGGGCCGGGCTCGCGCGCCGACCGGTGCGCGGCCGGCCGGGAGGGATGCTAATGCGCGTTGGCGTCGACGGTGACCTTGTTTTCGACGCCCTTGACTCCCTTCACCTTGCGGACAATTTTGTCGATCTTCTGGCGGCCCTTTTCTGTCCGCACACGTCCACTCACCGTGACGACGCCGTTTTTGACTTCGACGGTGAGGGCCCCTCCGTTGACGGCCGGGTCGGCCGTCAGTTTCAGCCGGACCTGGTCGTAGAGGGAATCATCCGAAGGGGGGGCGGACTGTTTCTGCGCCAGCAGAGAACCGCCCAGCCAGATGGTGAAGGCCAGCACGAACCGGAAAAGTCGCTTCATGATGCTTATCCTTGCCGCTCTCCGCCCGCCATCCGCCGCCAGTCCATCTCGTCGAGAAATTCGGAGCTCTCACGCCACCTCCGGCGCACCTTGACGAACAGTTCGAGAAAGACCTTGCGGCCGAGCAACTGCTCGATCTCGAGACGGGCACGTGTTCCGATCATCTTTAGCATAGCGCCGCCGCGCCCGACAATGATCTTCTTCTGGCCCTCGCGCTCGACGTAGACGGTGGCCGCGATGCGGACGAGTTTCGGCGACTCCTCCCATTGGTCGACTCCGACGGCCACGGCATGGGGAACCTCGTGCGCGGTCCGGTGGAGAACCTGTTCGCGGATCAGTTCCGCCGCCATGAACCGCTCGGGCTGGTCGGTGACATGGTCGGCGGGGAAGTATTGAGGACCCTCGGGCAGCGCGGATTCGATATGCTTCCGCAGCTCGTCAAGACCGTCACCGGCCGCGGCGGAGATGGGGAAGACTTCCTCGAACTTCGCCATCGCCGCGTACTGGCTGATCAGGGGCAGGAGTTTGTTCTTATCCGGCACAAGGTCGATCTTGGTGAGCACCAGGTACTTCGGCGTCGCCATGTCGCGGATGAGCGCCAGCGGCTCGGACTCATCGGGCTGGAAGGGACGCGAGGCGTCAACCAGCCAAAGGATCAGGTCCGGCTCGTCGAGCGATTCCCTGACCGCGTCCATCATGCGCTTGTGCAGGGGCAGTTCGGCCCGGTGCACGCCCGGGGTATCGATGAACACGATCTGGCTTGCGGGGGAAGTGACGACGCCCTGCACCCGGGTGCGGGTTGTTTGAGGTTTGCTCGAAACGATGGCCAGTTTGGAGCCGGCCAGCGCGTTGAGCAGCGTCGATTTGCCGGCGTTGGGACGCCCGAGGATGGCCACGAACCCGGACCGGAACCGGGAACGGGTTCGTCTGGCTCCAGCTGCTACCCTAGCGGCCATTGGCCTCCGCCTCGCCGGGCGCGCGTGAGATTCGGACCTGGGAAACCCGCCTCTGGTCGCTCGAGAGGACTTCGAGCCGCAGGCCGCCGCGCTCGACCGATTCGCCGGGGTTGGGGACGTGGCCCAGCCACTCGGTGACGAGGCCTCCCACGGTCGTGGACTCGGTCGCCTCGTGAGGACGGAACTGGACCAGCTCGGCAAGGTGGTCGAGGTCGAAGTTGCCGGAAACGACGAACGAACCGTCGGCCTGCCGGGCGATGTCCCGGTCCGGGTCGTGCTCGTCCGATATTTCGCCCACGATCTCCTCGACGAGATCCTCCATCGTCGCCAGTCCCGCGGTCTGACCGTACTCGTCCACGACAACGACCATCTGCGAGCCTTTCTCCTGCATCTCCCGCATCAGCGCGTCGACGGGTTTGGTTTCGGGCACGACGTCGATCGGGCGTTTCAGCTCCCCGACGGTCCGGCCGGGCCGCAGCGCCGGGTCGACTTCGACGAGGTCGCGCACGTGGACGAACCCCGTGATGTCGTCGATGTCGGACCCGTAGACGGGAACGCGCGAGTATTGTTCGCGCGCCACCAGTTGCCGGAACTCCTCGAGCGTGGCCGTCTCCGAGATGGCGACGATATTCGGCCGCGGCGTCATCACCTGGCGGACGCGCTTGTCGCCGAAGGCCACGACGGACTGGATCAGCTTGCGGTCCTGCTCCTCGATCAGTCCCTCTTCGGCGCCGGCCGAGATGAGCGCATCGATGTTTTCGACCTGGACGTTCGCTTCGACCCGCTGCTCCTCGGGCGAGCCGAGATCGGCAAGCGACCGGAGGAACTCGAGCACGGCCAGCACGGGCTTCGTCGTCAGCAGCAGGGCGCGCAGGAGGGGCGCGGCGGGCGCCATCCAGCGCCCGGAGGTCCGGCGGTTGAGCAGCTGCGGAAGGATGTGCGACAGCCCGACCATGGCCACGCACGACATGCCCATCGCCTCGGCCAGCGACCGCCAGAAGGCCGGTTCGTTGCGCGCCGGCGCGGGGTGCAGCAGAACGAACAGCAGCAGCGGCAGGGCCATGAGCAGGACATGCTTGAGCAGCGAGAACGCGAAGGCGCCGGCTTCGCCCTTGAGCCCGAACCGGTCCTCGAGCGTCTCCTTGAAGTACTCGAGAGCGGGGGTTTCCTTCGCCCGCAGGCGCATGGATTCGAGATAGAGCAGCTGCACGGCGCTCACCACCAGGAGCGTCACGGCCACCGCCGCCAGGATCAGCAGCAAAACTGCGGTCATCGCTTCCGGTCCCGCCGCCTGCCGCTGCGTTCGATCAGTCCTTCGGGCAGCGCCAGTTTCCTGCGCCAGGCGGACTCTTCGCGCCGCATGCGGCCCCGGTCGGTTTCATGATCGAACCCGATCAGGTGGAGAACTCCGTGGAGCATGAGGATTCCGACCTCCTGCTCCACAGCGTGGCCGCGCCCGGCAGCCTGCTCGCGCGCCCGGTCGAGGCTGATCGCGATATCCCCGAGGAAGTCCCCTTGTCCGGCGGCGGGGAACGAAAGCACGTCGGCGGCGTAGTCGCGGCCGAGGAACTCGCGGTTGAGCCGGCGCAACTCGGCATCGCCGGCGATGAGGCAGGCGAACGAGCGTCCGCCGGCGACCGCGGATTCGAGAACGCGGGCGAAGCTCTGGAGCGAGCGCCGGTTCAAAGGACCGGCGGTCCGCCGGAAACAAAGGATGTTTGTTGAAGCAGGCATACGGCTGGGCCGCACTCAGGCCACCGGCTGCGGGCCTTCGGCGGGCTTTTCGGGCGCGCCCTCGATCCACTTGAGCGGCAACTGTGCGCCGCCGCCCTCCTGGTGGCGCTCGTACGCCTTGATGATCTTCTGCACCAGCGAGTGGCGCACGACGTCGCGCTCGTCGAAGTAGACGAACCGGATCTCCCCGATGCCCCGCAAGACGTCGATGGCGTCCAGCAGGCCGCTGCGGCGGCCGGCGGGCAGGTCCGTCTGGGTAATGTCTCCGGTGACGACCATTTTCGAGTTGAAACCCTGCCGGGTCAGCACCATCTTCATCTGCTCGGGCGTGGCGTTCTGGGCCTCGTCCAGGATTATAAAGCTGTCGTTCAGCGTGCGGCCACGCATGAACGCGATCGGCGCGACTTCGATGATCTGCCTTTCCAGGTACTTCTCCACCTTTTCCGCTTCGAGCATCTCGAACAGCCCGTCGTAGAGGGGGCGGAGATACGGATCGATCTTCTCCTGGAGCGTGCCGGGCAGGAAGCCGAGCTTCTCGCCGGCTTCGACGGCGGGCCGCGTCAGCACGATTCGGGAGACGCGCTTGTTGATGAGCGCGGCCACCGCCATGGCGACCGCGAGGTAGGTCTTGCCGGTTCCGGCCGGACCGACGCCGAAGACGAGGTCATAGCGGTCGACCGCGTCCAGGTAGATGCGCTGGTTGAGCGTCTTGGGGGTGACGGTTTTCTTGCCGAAGGACCGCTGGCGTCCGCTTTCGACCAGCGCGCGCAGCGTGATGCCCGGGTCGTCGGTCACCACGCGGAGGCAGTTTTCGAGTTCGCCGTTGGCGAACGCGTATCCGCCGGCGACCAGCGACTGATAGTCGGAAAGGATGCCCGCTGTCCGCGCGACGGCCGGCTCGTCCCCTTCGATCTCGATGGCGTCCTCGCGCAGCCTGGTGGTCACGCACAAGGAATCCTCGATGAGGCGGATGTTCTCGTCGCGGGTTCCGAACAAAGGCTCGATTCCCCGGCTGATGCGGACGCTCAGTTTCATTCCGGGAACGACGAAAGGAACCGCGACAGGTGGCCAGCCGCGCCGGTTGCGGACAGATTCCGCGGGCGGGGTTGTGACAACAACATCTTACCGGAAGTATACCAGAGCCCTGTTTGCAACCGGTGCCGCAAGGTCCGGCAGCCGGAGCCCGCGGCGGGGTTCGCACTGCATGCCCGGCGGGAAACCGCTAGACTAGACCCAAATGTTCAGGCGAATACTGACGGGAATCCTGCTCGCCGCGACGGCCGGCCTATCCCAGATCACGGGCGAGCAGCGGTTCTTCGATCTGCAATACCTGGCGAATCTGTTCGCCCGGCGGTACGCACCCTACGAGTGGAAACGGGACAAACTCGGCTTCGACCACTACAACACCGCTCCGTGGATCGAGCGGATGCGGCGCGCCGCCGACGATATGGAGGTGCTGGAGATTCTGTCCGAGTATGTCGCCTCGCTGCAAGACACACACGCGCAGTTCCGGATCAGTTCCACGTTTTCGGTCAACGCGCCGCTGGCGGCCGACATCTACGACGGGAGAGTTCTCATAGACGCGCTGAACCGGACGGTTCTGCCTGTGGCGCAGTTCCCCATCCAGGCCGGCGACGAGATTCTGTCGATCGACGGACAGCCGGCCATGGAGGTGGTAAAGGAGCTTTCGAAGCCTCTCGGGTGGGCGAACCCGCGCGCCCGCTTGAGAAACGCGGCCGGTTTTCTGTTCAGCCGGCCCCAGGCGCTGTACCCACGGGTCTTCACGGCCGGACCGGCGGTGCGCATCGAAGTCGCGCACCAGGCCGGAGGAACCGGGATCTACGATATCCCGTGGACGCGCAACGGATCCCCGATCACGCGGATCGGCCCGGTTCCGGGTCCGCGGACCGCGGCGGAGGAACAGTCCTTTCTGAGGCGATACCATGCGCGGGAGATCGGCGATGAGCGCAGCCGGGTGCTCGGCCTCGGAGCGCGAAACCCGTACTTTCGCCTGCCGCCGGGCTTCCAGACACGGCTGGGATCACAGGCCGCGCATTTTCACTATTCGGGCACCTACAGCGCCGGCGGCAGAAGGATCGGCTACCTCCGGATCCGAAACTTCTCGCCGCCGAGTGAGAGCGCGGCGTTCACCGAGTTGAGCCAGGAGATCGCGTTCCTCGAGGAGAACACGGACGGCCTGGTGGTCGACGTGACGCGCAACACGGGAGGAGGGTGTTACGGTCTGGCGGCGCTCCAGTTGCTGTTACCGTACCCATTCAAGCTCCCGGCCGACGAGGTGCGGGCCACGCTCGAGATTCTCCAGGCGGTCGACGTCGATCTCATTCTCGCCCGCCAGGCGAACGCGCCGCCCGGCGAGATCGCGCAACTGGAGAACCTGTTCGCGCAGATCCGGTCCGCGCTGGATGAGAACCGGGGCCGAACCGGCCCGTTGCCGTTCTGCGCCGCGTCGTTCGACCATTTTCCGGCTATGGCGCGGGACGGGCGGATCCTGGCCTACTCGAAGCCTCTGATCGTGCTGACCGACGAGTTCACGATTTCCTGGGGCGACACGTTTGCGGCGGCGATGCAGGACAACGGCCGGGGTCCGCTGTTCGGCTACCGCACCAACGGCGCGGGCGGCGCCAGCAGCCTGTACCCAGCCGGCTTCTACAGCGAATCGCTCACCACGCTCAGCATCACACTCGGGGTGCGGCACCGGACGATCGCCACGGAGGATTTCGGAGAAACCAATGTCCTGGAAAACACGGGCGTGCGCCCCGACATTCCGTACGATTACATGACGCGCGACAACCTGCTCAACGCGGGCGCGCCCTTCGTCGAAGCGTTCACCGCCGCGATCCTCGCGGAGATTGAGAAAGCGGGAAAGTAGGGGCACACAGGCATGCTGCGGAAACCGTTTCGATCGCTCTACTGGATGTTCCTGGCGGCCGTCCCGGCCCTGTTGCGCGCGGATCTGACGGCGGACCAGAAGGAATTCGACATGCGCGCCCTGGCCGCGCACTACGCCAAACACTATGCGCCCTATGAATGGAAGATCGAACTGTTCCGGTTCGATCTGCTCGAGCTGCGGCCGTGGATCAGCCGGGCCCGCGCCTCGCGGGACGACCTGGAATTTTACGAGATCTGCGCCGAGTACGTCACGAGCTTGCGCGACACGCACTCGTCGTTCATCCTGCCCACGAACTTCTCGGCGTCGCTGGGCCTTTCGATCGATATCTACGACGGCAAGCCGCTGGTCGACGCGGTCAACCGGACGTTGCTCCCGCTGAGCCGTTTTCCGGTGGTGGCGGGATGGGAGGTGGTGTCGGTCGACGGCGTGCCGGCCGAGACGCTGATCGATCGGTTCAGCCGGTTCGTCAGTTCGGGCAACGCGGTCTCGCGCCGCAGGACCGCGGCCAACTATCTGGGGTTCCGGCCGCAGTCGCGCATTCCCAGGGCACACGAAATCGGCGACGCGGCCGAGGTCGTTTTTCTGGACCGCGACGGCCAGGAGGTGACGTTGACGATTCCCTGGACGAAACAAGGGACCCCTCTGACCTCCGCCGGACGGCTGCCTTCGCCGCCGTTCCGGACCGCCGCCGCCCGGGCGCCGGCCGCCGGAGCGGCGGGAGAAGAGGACATTACGCCGCCCTACCTGGCGCCGCTGGCGGAACTGCGCAATGAAAGAGTGGAGCCGGCGGGCGAGGTGCTGAACTACGGATCGCGCTTTCCCGTCTGGGCCTACCCGGCCGGATACCAGCAGCGGGTGGGCGCGTCGGCCAGCGACCCGCTGGTCAGCGGGAGTTTTCCGGCACAGGGCCTTCGCATCGGGCTGATCCGGATTCCCAACTTCAGTCCGCCGCCCGGAGCGGCCGCGGCGCTTCGGGTCTGGGACGCCGAGATCGCCTGGATGCAGGAGAACACCGACGGCCTGATCGTCGACGTGATGCGCAACAATGGCGGCGACGCCTGTTACAACGAGGAGATTCAGCGGCGGCTCATTCCCTACGAGTTTCGGGGATTGGGGCGGGAAATCCGGGTCACCACCCGGTGGGTCAACAGTTTCGCATCCGCACTGCTGCTGGCGCGGCAGAGCAACGCTCCGCCCCACGTGATCGCGCAACTGGAGCGGAATCTGGAGGAGGTCCAACGGACGTTCGCCGAGAACCGCGGCCGCAGCGGCCCCCTGCCGATCTGCGCGGAGACCCTGACGCGCCAGCCCGCACCCGGCGCTTACACGAAACCGGTCATGGTGCTTGTCGACCCGTATTCGACGTCGGCCGCCGACGGATTTGCGGCGGCCTTGCAGGACGCCGGGCGCGGCCCTCTGTTCGGCATGCGCACCAACGGCGCGGGCGGAACCACGGGCAACTTTCCGACCGGCCTGTTTTCCGAGAGTCTCGCCAGCCACACGACAGCGATGCACCACCGCCGCCAACCGGTGGTCACGCCGGACTACCCGACCGCCAACTACGTCGAGAACATCGGCGTGCGCCCGGACATCCAGTACGACATCATGACGCGGGAGAACCTGCTCGACGCCGGCCGTCCGTTCGTACGCGCGTTCACCGAGGCCATGGTCGAGCACATCCAAAGGAGCCAGCCCTAGCTGGCAGGTCGCGGGGCGGCGCCGGAGTCAGCGGGCGACGGCGTTACAATCGGAGTGTGGCGCGGATACTGCTGGTCCTGATGCTGTCGTGGGCCGCCGGAGCCTGGCCTCAACAGCCCAAAACCCAGGCTCCTCCGGAGGAAGACGAGGCCTTCAAAGAGAAGGAGTACGCCTTCAATCCGCTTCAGGCGAGCAAGGAGCTTCAGGTCGGCAACTTCTATTTCAAGCGGGGCAGCTACAAGGCGGCGGCGCAGCGGTTCGAGGAAGCCACCCGCTGGAATCCGGGCTATGGCGACGCTTTCCTGCGGTGGGCGGAGGCCCTGGAGAAGCTGGGTGAAAAGCAGAAAGCCAGGGAAGTCTACGGCAAGTTTCTCGAGGCCGAGCCGGATCACAAGCGGGCGGCGGAAGTGAAGAAGAAGCTCGGCGCCAAGCCGTAGGGCGACAGTTCCTGCCAGCTCCACCCTCAGGCGGGCTGTTTCCGGGACGGGGCGAAGACGAGGACCCATCCCAGAGCGAGAAAGGCCGGCAGGGAGAGCCACGCGCCCCACTCTTCGTAGAAGGCGAACCGCGGACCGCGCAGGCCCCATACAAACGCCGCCGCCAGGAGGATCCCCATGACGGACTCGCCGGCGATCAGCCCGCTGGCGAGCAGGGTTCCGCGTTCCTCGTCGGCGCTCCGGCGCGAGGCCAGCCAGCTGATCAGGCCGCCGAGGAAGATCGCCGACGTTGTGTCGAAGGGCAGGTACATTCCGACCGCGATCAGCATGGGGGCCCGCGCTCCGCACAGAATCAGCGCGAAGGCGAGCGCTCCGCCCGCGCCGAGCAGCCCCCACGCCATCCGGCCACCCATGATGCCATTGGCGAGCTGCGCCATCAGTCCGGCCTGGGGAGCCGGCAGGGCGCGGCCGCCGATGCCGCCCGTATCGAGGTTGGCTTCGTGCAAGGCCACGATCGGCCACATCAGGAAGAACGACAGGAGGATGACGGCCACGATCTCGACGACCTGCATCTTCCAGGGGGTTCCGCCCAGGAGGTGTCCGGCCTTGAGGTCCTGAATGAGTGAACCCGACACGCAGCAGGCGCAGCAGACGACGGCGGCGACTCCCAGCACCGCCGCGACGCCCGCCGGTCCGGTCACGCCGGCCCAAAGAAGGACGAACGCCGCCAGCACGAGCGCGGCCAGAGTGAGACCGGAGACGGGCTGATTCGAGCCGCCGACGAGTCCCACCAGGTAGCCGCCCACGGCGGACAACAGGAACCCGCTCAGCGTCATCACGACGGCGGCCGCGATCGCCGCAGCGGCGCTGGAAGTGAAGTGGTAGTAGAGGGCCGTGACGGGCGCCACGAGCATCGCCGTGGCGATCGCCACCCACTTGTTCGGGATATCCCGCTCGGTCCGCTCGACCGAGACCGCCGCGCCGGCGCGCCGCGAGGCGGCCAGGGCTCCGCGCAGCGACTGCGCGATGGATTCCCGCATGCCGAGCAGCGTATGGCAGGCCGCCACCAGCATGGCGCCGACGGCGGCCGGCCGCACGATGTTATACCAGACGGTGAAGGAGGCGACCTCGGGCGCGGCGTTTCCCAGCCGCCCCGGCAGGTCGGGATCGAAGAACAGCAGCAGCGGAATCAGCACCCACCATGCCAGCACCCCGCCGGCCACGTTGATCGAGGCCAGGCGCGGTCCGATGATGTAGCCGATTCCGATCAGCGCCGGAGAAAGGGCCGGCGTGCTCCACCAGAACCCGCCGCGGTGCGTGACTTCGCCAATCGTGGCGCGGTCGAAGTTGAAGTGGCGTATGACAGACGGCGGAAGGGCGAGGAACCCCTCGATGTACTCGCGAAACACGGGAATCCCCTTGTCGCTTTTGAGGACCTGAATCAACCCGCCGAAGGCCATCGCCCCGAAGATGTCGCGCGCCGCCGTCCCGCCGGCCGCCGCCCCGGCCTTGACGATTTCGCAGCTGGCCACGCTCTCAGGCCAAGGCAGCTTCGCGTCGACGCACAGCGGGCGCCGCAACACGATGATGAAGAAGACGCCGAGGAGACCGCCGCCGAGCAGAATCAGAGACGCCTCCCAGTAATGGCCGCGCAGATCGCGCCACAACCGCTCTCCCGCCACCTCGGCGAGAACGAAGGCGGGAATCGTAAAGATGGCGCCGGCCACCAGAGCTTCGCCGACCGATGCGGCCGTGCGCGCGATGTTCTGTTCCTGCACCGTCCCGCGCAGGCCAGGCAGGCGGAACAGGGCCATGGCGATGACCGCGGCGGGAATCGTGGCGGCGACGGTCTGGCCGGCCCGCATGCCGAGGTAAGCGTTCGCCGCGCCGAACACGAACGCCAGAACCAGTCCGAGCAGCACAGCCTTGACCGTCAGCTCCGCCGGCTGCTGTTCCCGCATGATCGTGATGGTACGATATCGCCATGCCGTCCCGCAGAGATTTTGTTCTCGCCACCGCCGCGGCCGCTCCGCTGGCCGCCGCCGGACTCCCGCGCCGTCCGCTGGGGAAAACCGGGCTCAGCGTGTCCGTCATGGGCCTGGGCGGCGCCCGGATCGGGATGCTCGACGATGGCAGGCAGGCGCAGGACGTCGTGCGGCGCTGCTACGACATGGGCGTGAACTATTTCGACTGCGCCGCCGCCGGCGCCTACGGGTTGAGCCAGTTGCGCTACGGTTCGGCCTTGAAGGGTCTTCGCGACAAGGTGATCTACGGCACCAAGACGCGCCATCGCACGGCGACGCAGGCCCAGCTCGACCTCGACCAGAGTCTGGCGAATCTCCGGACCGACTACCTCGATCTCTACCAGATCCACAACGTCATCAACGACGAGGACATCGAGTTCATCTTCGCCCGCAACGGCGTCATGGAGATGGTCGAGAGGGCGAAGAAGGCGGGCAAGGTCCGCTTCGTCGGCGTCACCGGCCACACGACCCCGGCGGTGCTCAACAAGATCATCGGCATGTATGAGTTCGCCACGGTTCTCATGCCCCTGAGCGTAACCGACGGGGGCAACAGCCAGAAGAGCTTCGAGAGGGAAACGCTGCCGCTGGCGCGCAAGAAAGGGATGGGCGTGATCGCGATGAAGGTCCTGGGCGCGGGCGCAATCCTCCGCGAAAGGGCCGCGACCGCGGAGGAATGTCTGCGCTATACCCTGACGCTGCCGGTCTCCACGATGATCATGGGTTGCGACCAGGCGGCGCAGGTGGAAGCCGACGTGGCCGTGGCGCGGTCGGCCCGGCCGATGACAGCGACCGAGATGCGGCGGATCCGCGAGCGGGTGGCGGCGGTCTGGCACGCCGGCCTGGAGCCGTGGAAGAGCGGCGCCCGGAATGCCGAGGGGCAGCCCGTCTACCGCGCCGACTGAGCGGTCCGCCGGGCGCGCGGATTCACTTCGAAAACCGCAGAACCTCGGTCGCCACCACGGCGAACGCCTCCTGCAACTGCGCGGGCGACGCCGCGTAGACGTAGAGGCCATGGGGGCGCGTCGAGTCGAAATTTCCGGCCGCCGGGTCGTTGGCGATCCGGCGCAGCAGTTCGTGCTCGGCTTCGCCGGCTCCGCCGAGCCCGATCACGTAGACGGTGACCGCCAGGTTCGGATTGAGGGCCCGGTCGCGAATCCGCTGTGCGGCGTTGTCGAGGGCGTTGACGGCGGCGCGTTCGATGTTGTCGGCAACCGTGATGTCGGCCTTTCCGGCGTAGGGATGGCCCGCGCCGTAGACGTCGACGGTCTTGTAGCCGAAGATCGAGTTGCCGTATATGTCGGTATCGGGAAGATACGGGAAGTCCCGCGCGAACAGGGTCATGTCGGAGCGGAACCAGCAGTCGTCGCCCGCCGGCGGCGGGCTGCCGGAGAACCCGTTGGGCCCCTCTATCGCGCCGGGATCGGCCGCGACTGGAATGACCGGCGCGACGAACTGGTGCAGCCCGCTGGACCGGAACAGAGCCCCGCGATAGGTCTGGCCCGAGGGATCCCAGCCCGCCTCGCCCTGCCGCAGGCCGCGGGTCCAGTCGAAGCATCGCGTGGTGTTGGGCTCCTCAGGCGTCGGCTGGAGCTTGACGGGAAAGTCCGCCGTGATGGCGTTGGGCACTCCGTCGGTGAAGAAGACGATGACGTTGAAGGCGCCGGGCTCGTTCAGGTTGTTCAACTCCTGGTATGCGTTCCAGAGACCCTGCGCGGAGCCGGTTCCGCCGTTGCACCCGCCGGGGTCGATCTGACTGAGGATGCTGTCGAGCGTGGGGGCGTTCTTGAAGTATTTGCTGGGCGCATAATCCACCCGGTAGGAGATGCCGTAGGTGATCAGGCCGATCCGGTCGCGCTCGTTGGCGAACAGGTCGACAAACGCCCGCGTCGAGGAGGCGACGTCGTCGCAGGCGCCGGCGGAGGCAAGCGATCCCGAGCGGTCGACAACCAGCATGAGATTCAGGTCGCGCCGGCTGGCCGTGCCGGCGACACGCACGAGCAGTTCCTTCCCGGCCGAGCCCCAGCTCAGGTAGCGCATGAAATAGACCGGAGGTTCGAATTCGGCGGTCACTTCCACTTCCCGGCGCCAGGCGGCGTCCCGGACCTCGACGCGGACGTCTTTCCGGATCGTGTCGAAGGTCCCGTCCGGGAAGTTTGCGGCGAAGTAGCGCCGGGCCCGGTCTTCGGCGACCGCCGTCTGTTCGGCCAGCGTCTGTCCGAGGTTCAGGGATCGGGCGGCGGCCAGCGCCGCGGCGTCAACGGCGCCCTGGAGGCGGGCCCGAATCGCGTAGAGAAGCCCGGCGTCGATCGCCAGCCCGACCAGCGGCACGAGGAACGTCAGCATGATGGCAGTCATGATGATCACAACGCCGGCGCGTCTCCGCGCGGACGAAAGGGATCTCATCGCGCCTCTCCCCCGCTGGCCGCCCGCATCAGTAAATCTGCCTCGCGTAGACGCCTTCGACAGTTTGTGTCATCGCCTGCTTCAGAGCCCAGTCCGGGGCCGTGAAGTATGCTTCGACGACGTAGGCATCCTCGCCAGGCGCCATTCCGGGGAGAAGTGTTGTGAAATTCTGCGCGATCACTGAAGGATTCGTGCAGTAGTCGACCGAGCGGATATCTCCGGCCTTCAGCCCGACGGCCGGGTCGGGCGCGGTGAGGATCAGACCGGGATCGGGCGTGGCGAAGTCGCTGGCGCGCAGCGAGGCGTTGCCGATCACATAGCGCTGCACCACGACGGCGCGGCCCTTATTGGCGCAACTGGTGGATCCGGTGCCGGCCAGGCACTGGCTGTCCCAGATGTAGCGGACCTTGGAGAGGATGACCACACCTTCGCCGCCATTGGCGGTCATATTGAGGCCCTGGGCCAATCGCACGACCATGGCGACTCCGGCGGGCTTGGAGAAATCGACGTTGCGCACGTAGAGGTGGCCCGTGTCGCGCACGATCTGGGAGATCTGCACGCTGCGCCCGAGGTTCATCCCGATGCTGACGGTGCCGAAGAACAGGGGGACCAGAAAGATCACCACGAGGGCGAATTCGATGAGGCTGTTTCCTTTCCGGTTGCGGTTGAGGCGCCCACTTCTCATGGCAGTACCCCACGGGTGCTATCCTCTCCTATCGGCAGGGGGCAAGAAGTCCGTCAGGGAGGCTCTCCATGCGATCCGAGCTACGCACGTGGATCCAGAGAGCCTGCGACGACCAGAACAGCGGGGCCATCCACTTGTACTCGTAGTTTTCGACGGAGACCTCGACGATGTTGCCGGGCCGGTTTGCGGCGCCGGCGAGTTCGGCGAACGTCACCGGGTCGAAGTAGCGCACGTGGATGGTGGACTCCTTGCCCTCGAGGAAGCCGATGGACGCCTCTTTGACGCGATGGACGATCGAGGCATCCTGGCACTGCCCGCTCTCTGTCTGGTACGTCACAGCGTAGCGGACGCCCTCGCGCACGGCGTGCTGGAGCGTGCTCCGAAGGAAGATGGCAAAGCCGAAGTCCATGATTCCGAACAACAGTCCGAGCAGCGGCACCATCATCAGCGCAACTTCGGTGACCGCGTTCCCGCGCCGCGCTCGCCGGGAGCGGTTGGATCTCATTACGGATTCCCCACGAGGTTCATCCTAGTAGGAATAAGGTCTTTTCTGAATCGGCAAAAGCGCTTCGTCCTCAGGGGGCGAACCCTCAGTACTCTAAGGGGAACCATCTAGCTCCCCGACGACCCCTTCGTTTACCCCGCTTGACCGTGTAATTGCGGCTTTCCTACAATGTGGACAGACGGCGGAAGCGCCGTCAACCGGGCATGAGAGGGCGATCCAAGCTGTCGGCGCGAAGCGAGCAGATCCTGTGCTCGATCTGTCAGAGCTACATCGAGACAGGGCAGCCGGTGGCTTCCGCGGACATATCCCGGCTGCGCCGGCACCATCTGAGCGCGGCATCGATCCGCAGCGTGATGTCGGAGCTGGCCAGCGAGGGTTATCTCGCGCAGCCACACGCGTCAGCGGGCCGTATCCCGACGGGGAAGGCGTTCCAGCTGTTCGTCGACCTTCTTCCGGAGAGCCGGGTTCACCGGGCCGAGTTCGGCCGGATCCGCGATTCGCTGAACGAAGCAGTTTCGGTGGAGCAGCGCATGAACACTTGCGCCCATCTGCTTGAGGAAATGACGAACTCGGTCGCCATCGGGGCGGTGATTCCCGCCGGCAGCCAGGTTCTCGAGCAGGTGCAACTGGTGTCGCTCGGGGACCGCCGCGTGCTGATGGTCGTCGTCACCAGCGACAAGATGGTGCACGACCGGGTGGTGGCGCTCGACGAGCCGATCACGCAGGAGGAGCTGAGCTCGGTTTGCAACTACATCAACCGGAACTTCAGCCGCCGGAGCATTTCCGACGTGCAGAGGGAGTTGCGGGAGCGGCTGGCCGCGGCCAGCGCGGCCTATGATCTCGTTCTGAAGCGGCTGATCCTGCTCTACGAGAAGGGCCTGCTGAGCATCGGCAGCGAACCCGAGGTGTGCCTGGAGGGCGCGGCGAACCTGGTCGCCTTCGAATTGCGGCTGACCAAGGAGCGTCTCAAGTCGCTGTACAAGACTCTCGAAGAGAAGAAACTGATCCTGCAACTGCTGGAGCGATTTCTCGAGCAGCCGGAGGGCCGGATCGGCGTCCGGATCGGCCTGGAAAGCGAACACCCGGACATGGGTGAGCTCGTGCTGATTGGAATCACTGTTCCGGGGCCAGGCGGGGTGTCGAACAAGCTGGCCGTGCTGGGTCCCCTGCGGATGGACTACCAGCGCGCGATGTCGGCGGTGCTCCATGTCGGCCGGGCGATGGGGAGCCTTCCGAGCTGACCGGCCCGCACGGGGACACGCAAGATCGGATACATTCAACAGTTACGGCTCATGCAAGAGGAAATCACCACCGAGGATGCGTCCGTCAGCCAGCCCACGGCCGAAGAACAGCCTTCGGCGGAGGCGGCCGTGATCGAGCGGCTGACGGCGGAAAACGCCCAGTTGACGGCCGAGAAGGCCGAATTACAGGACATGTTGCTCCGCCGCCAGGCGGATTACGACAACTTCCGGCGAAGGTCGGAGCGGGAGAAGGCGGAAACACGGGAGTTCGCCGCGATGAGCGCGGTTGAGGCGCTGCTGCCGATTCTGGACGACTTTGAGCGCAGCCTTCGGGCGGCGCCCGCCGATGAGGCGGCGCGCGACTATACGCAGGGCGTTGCGCTGATCCACCAGCGGCTCATCGAGACGTTGTCGAAACTCGGCCTGGAGCCGATCCCCTCCGCCGGCCAGCCGTTCGACCCCAACCTTCATAACGCGATCCAGAAGGAGGAGAGGGAGGACGTCGCCGACCAGACGGTGATTGAGGAATACCAGCGAGGCTACTTCTTCCGGGGCCGGCTGTTGCGGCCCTCGATGGTGAAAGTTGCCGTGAAGCCGTGACTCAGCGCGACTACTACGAAGTTCTCGGCGTCGACCGGACAGCGGACGAGCAGGCGCTGAAGAGCGCCTACCGGAAGATGGCGCTGAAGTTTCACCCTGACCGCAATCCGGGAGACCAGCAGGCCGAGGACAAGTTCAAGGAGGCCGCCGAGGCGTACGGGGTCCTTTCCGATCCGCAGAAGCGCGCCGCCTACGACCGTTACGGGCACGCCGGCGTCGGCGCCGCCGGCAATGGTCCGGCCGGGTTCGACCCTTCGGTTTTCGCCGACTTCAGCGACATCATCGGCGACCTGTTCGGCTTTGGCGACCTGTTCGGGGCCGGCCGCGGAGGAGGCCGGAACCGCCCGCAGAAGGGCGACGATCTCCGCTATGACCTGGCCATCGAGTTCGAGGACACCGTCCGCGGCGCGAGCATGGAGATTGTCGTGCCGCGCAACGAGCCCTGCAACCGCTGCCACGGGTCCGGGGCCGAGCCCAAGGATGGCCTGACGGTGTGCCCGACCTGCCGCGGCAGGGGCGAAGTGATCTTTCAGCAGGCCTTCCTTTCAATCCGCCGCACCTGTTCGCAGTGTAACGGCCGGGGCCAGCTGATCCGGCGTCCGTGCACACAGTGCCGCGGCGAAGGCGCGACCCGATCGGAGAGGAAGCTGAAGGTGACGATACCGCCGGGCGTCGACACCGGGACCCGTCTCAAGCTCAACGGCGAAGGAAACCCCGGTCCGCCGGGAACCAGGCCCGGCGATCTATACGTGGTGATCCGGGTGAAGGAACATCCGGTCTTCAAGCGCCACGAAAACGACCTGCACTGTCTGATCCCGATCAATTTCGCGCAGGCGGCACTCGGGGCCGAGGTCGATCTGCTCAGTTTCGACGGCTTGCAGCGCGTGAAGATCCCGGAAGGCACGCAGTCGGGGGACGATATCCGCCTGCGGGGTCTCGGCATTCCGTATCTGAATGGAGGCGGCCGGGGGGACTTGGTCGTGCATGTGGAAGTCCGTACGCCGACGAAGCTGACGCGCGATCAACGAAGGCTTTTCGAGCAATTGCGCGATGTGCTTCCCGCTGAAAACGAGCCGGAGGAGAAAGGGCTGCTCGAAAAGTTCAAGGACTTTTTCCTGTAGCCGCGCCCGCGCTGATCCCAGCCGGGCTTATTTGAAGACGGCCAGCAGCCACAGGCAGCCGGCGATCGCAAACAGGAGACCGACCTCGGCCCACTGCCTTCGATTGAGACCCCGCCACCCGGTGGTGACCGGCTCCGCGACTGCCGCCTTCTGCCTCGCCAGGGACCGGATCAGCCTGGACTCGAGACCGGTCTGCACCCCTTCGAGCGATTTCACGATCTCTTTTCGTCCGGCCTCGTCGGCAATCAGAATCGTCGCGGAGTACTTTCCTCCCGTGGCGTCAAGGAGCTTCTTCCGCAGCCGTGGCGGCACATCGCTGACCGATCGGAACACTTTGGTTTCATGCCCGGCGGATATCAGCACAGTTGAAGTCTTTTGCAGCAACCGATCCATTGCTCTTGCCCGTCCGTCCTTCCTTCCTTCGCTCTTTCCCTTCTCCCCAGGATGCGGCCTGATCACTCCCGCCTGGCCATGGCCGCGGCCGGCTCCAGTTCCGCATGATCCAGTATGACTTGAATGAAACCCAGACCGGCCTTGGAGAATGACTTATCTTTCCGATAGATTAACCCGACCGACCGCCGCATCGGCTCAGGCCCCAGCGAGACGGCCGCCAGCTTACCGGCTTCGACCTCTTCCCGGCAATGGGTCTCCGCCAGGAACGAGAGGCCGAGCCCGGCCATGACAAACCGTTTCGTCATCTCGGTGGCGTCGAGCTCCATCGAGATCTGCAAATCCGGTTCGAGGTATTCCAGCCACTGGTTCAGCCGTGTTCGCGTTGTCCCGGATTTCGGCATCAGCAGCGGATGGCCGAGCAGATCCCGGGCGAAGACCTGGTTCTTCTCCGCGAGCGGGTGGCCGGGAGGAGCCAGCAGCTTGATCTCATCGGAGAAGATCCGCACCACTTCGATGCGCTTGTCGGAAACGGGCAGTTGCGTCACGCCGAAATCAGCCTGATTTTCCAGCACCGCTTCGGTGATTCTGGTTCCGTAGACCCGTTCGACCTGGAGCTGGATGTTGGGGAACAGTTCCTTGTATTCGGCGAACACCTTCGGCAGCACGTAGATGCAGGTGGCCTCGTTGGCGGCGATCACGAGCTCGCCGCGCGGCGCCCGGTCGAGTTCGTTGATCGCGTTCTGGGCCTGCTTGCGCAATTCGAGGATCTGTTCGGCGTATTCGGCGAAGATCCGTCCAGCCGGGGTGAGGGCGATCTTGGTGCCGAGCCGGTCAAAGAGGGCCGTGTTCAGCTCCTGCTCGAGCTGGCGAACCTGGGCGCTGATGGCGGGCTGCGTCCGGAAACACGTCTGCGCCGCCTTCGAGAAGCTCTTCAGCCGGACAATTTCGAGGAATGTGTGGAGCTGGTCCAGGTCCATTCAAATTTCGAATGCCCCCGATATATTATCATTATAAAGGACATGAGACGACTCATCGTATCCGCCCTTGCCGCGGCATCCCTTCTGCCCGCGGCGGACCAGATGACCAAGCTTGAGCGCGGCCGTTACCTTGCTGAAGAAGTCGGCAAATGTCATGAATGCCACACGCCGAAGACCGAGACGGGCCAACTGGACAAGTCGAAGTGGATGAAGGGAAAAGTCATGGAGGTCGCTCCGCTGGCCCCGATGGAGGGCTGGCACAAGACCTCGCCGGACATCACTCCTTCCGGCCGGCTGTGGGCGAAATGGGGCGGGGAAGCGGCCATGGTCCGGTACCTGACGACGGGGCTGACCCCCTCGGGCAAGCCGGCCGGGCCGCCGATGCCCACCTATAAGTTGCGCCAGGATGACGCCGAGGCGATCGTCGAGTACCTGAAATCGCTTCGCTAGGACTTCGTGTTCCGGTTCGACCCTTAAGAGCATTGTCTTCGCGGCGCCACAGCTCGTCCGCGGTCCTTATCTCTATCGGCCGTCGCGGGCATTGAGTCCGTTTCGGGGAACGGAATGGGCGCCGGCGTAGGGGCGTTGGAGGAGGAAGGGAGACCAGAGGTCCCGGCCAACCGTGCTCGTCGAAGCGGGGTCAGCCGAGCGTCAGGCGCGCCGCTCCGGCTTTGTCGGCGGGCACGGCGCGCAGTTGGGCGTCTTCGAGCCGTTTCGCTTCCTGGTAGGTATAGATCATCCGGTGGACGACGGTGACGGTACCGAGCACGGCGATGACCCACAGGACCGGCGCCATCCGGTCAAACAGCGTTCCGATCATCATCAGAACGATGCGCTCGGGCCGCTCCATGAACCCGACCTTGCACTTGGGGATGATGTTCTCGGCGCGGGCCCGCGTGTAGCTGATCATCACGCTCGACGTCATGACGATCGCCGTCAGAACGACGTACAGGTTCCGGTTGATCGAGCCGTAGTAGACCAGCAGTCCCATCAGGAGCGCCAGGTCCGAGTAGCGGTCCAGGACGGAGTCAAAGAAGCCGCCGAACCGCGTGACCTGCTTGGTTTCGCGGGCGACCCGACCGTCGACCATGTCGAAGACGGACGCTCCCACGATGACCCAGCCGCCCGCCCAGAAGTTGCCCTGCGCCAGCAGCACCGCCGCCGCGGCGTTGATGAGCAACCCGAGAAACGTGAGAACGTTCGGGTGGATCCGGGAGATCGCAAGCCCGCGGACGATCAGCACGATGATCCTGTCGAAGACGAGACCAATCAACCGCGTATAGGTCATCGGCTATCCTTCCTTGGCCATCAGTTCGTGAATAGTGGCCAGCTTGAGAATCTCGAACTCCTTCACTCCTCCCGGACTCTGCACGCGGACCGCGTCGCCCACCTCCTTGCCGAGCAGAGCACGGCCGATAGGCGAGGTGGTGGAGATCTTGCCCTGGGCCACGTCGGCATCCTCACTTGTGACGAGCCTGTAGGTCAGCTCCTCGTCTTTTTTCGTATCCAGGACCACGACCTCGGAGCCGAGCCCTACTTTGTCCCGGGGAATCTTGGTGACGTCAACCATGGCCAGTTCGCGCATCCGCATGCGCAGTTGAGAGAGGCGCGCATCGACGTACCTCTGACGCTCCTTCGCCGCTGAATACTCGGCATTCTCGCTGAGATCGCCGAGCGCGCGGGCGCGGGCGATTTCTTTCGGAAGCTCCACATGGAGTTCATGTTCCAATTCGGAGATCTGGGCCTGGACTTTCTTCTTGAGGTCTTCCATGGGTCGAGCCGGACAGCGGTCCTTCCACCCAATTATAGTAGGTGTTGGACGTGGACTCCCGCCGACATTTTATCGCCGCGGCCCTCGGCGCCGGCGCGGCCGCCTGTGGGCGCAAGCTGGGCAAGGGGTTTCCCGGCTATGCCTTTGTGGCCAATTCCGACGGGCACGCGGTGGCGGCCGTGGACCTGGAGGCGTTCGCGGTGATCCGCCATATCCGCCTCGACGCGGATCCCACCCAGGTGGCCGCAAGCCCGTCCCAACCGAGGATCTACGCACTCGCTCCGAAGGCGGCGACGCTGTTCGAGATTGGCGCGGATACGCTCGAGGTCCGCCGGCGGCTCCGGCTGCCGGGAAGCCCCGCCTCCCTGCGCGTGGCGCCGGACGGGTCGGCGATCTGGGTCCTGTGTCCGGAGCAGAGGCAGGTGCTTCGCATCTCGCCCGACAGGCTCCAGGTGGACCATCGCGTTGCCCTGTCCGGCACACCGGTGGCGATCGACTTCGCCCCGGAGGAGAGCGAGACACGGGCCATGGCGGCGGTGAGCCTGGGCGGGGCGGGGACGGTCGCGCTGCTGGAGGCGGCAACGGCCCGGCTGCTGGCCACGCTGCCGCTCGGCGCGGAGGTTGGAGAGGTCCGGTTCCGCAAAGACGGGGCGCATCTGCTCGCTCTTCACCGAAGCGAGCCTATGCTGAGCCAATACGACCTCCGGGCCCGCCGTTGCGCAGTGCGCCTGCCGCTGGCGGTCCGGCCGGAGCATATGTGCGTGAAGCCGGACGGGGGAGAGGTTTACATCACCGGCGCGGGCGCCGACGCCCTGGTCACGGTCTATCCCTTCCGGACCGAGGTTCGGGGAACGCTTCTGGCGGGCCGGGCGCCGGGCTACGTGGCGGCCACTGGCGCCCGGGTCTTCGTGGCCAACCCGGAATCGAACGACGTGAGCATCGTCGATTCGCGCAACCAGCGGGTGGTGGCGGTTGCGCGGGTCGGAAAGCAGCCTTGTTTCATCGCCCTGACTCCCGACGAGCGCTTCGCGCTGGTGCTGGGACGCGAAAGCGGAGACATGACGGTGTTGCGCGCCGAGCCGCAGACGGTGAAGCGAGCGGCCAGCGCCCCGGCGGCGCCGAGCTTCATGATTCCGGTCGGGTCGGCGCCGTCGCAGGCGGTGGTCTGGAGCGCGGCGTGGTCGCGGGAGGGGTGAGGCGGCGGTTCGGGGTCGGGGCCGGCCTCAGTAGCCGGCGCGCTTGTTCACGATGTTTTCCAGGGGTTTGCCGGAAGCGAAGCGGTGGAAGTTCTCGATGAAGATCTCCATCGACGCCAGGGTCCAGCCCGGCGTGTGGTCGGCGCTGTGCGGCGACAGCAGCACGTTGTCGAGATCGTAGAAAGGGTGGCCGGCGGGCAGCGGCTCCTGGTCGAAGACGTCGAGCGCGGCGCCGCGGATCCGCTTTTCGCGCAGCGCCTCGATCAGCGCCGCCTCATCGATCACAGGGCCGCGGCCGACGTTCATGATCACCGCCGATGGCTTCATCACGGCCAGTTCCGCCGCGCCGACGAGCCCCCGAGTCTCGGGCGTGAGCGGCGAGCACACCGCGACAAAGTCGGATCCCGCCAACATCTCCTTGAGGCCGCCGGGGCCGAAGACGCGGTCGACGAGCGGATCGCCGGCGGAGAGCTCCGGCCGGCGCCGCATCGCCCAGACGGTCATTCCGAAGGCTTTGGCCAGCCGCGCAGCCGCCTGGCCGATCGAGCCGTAGCTGACGATGCCGAGCGTGGCGCCGTGCAGTTCGCCCACGTCCATGTTCACCCAGCGGTGCTCGCGCTGCTGGCGCCGCATCTCGTCGATCTTTTTGGAGAAGAACAGCGCGCCGCAGAGGACGAACTCGCCCAGGGACCGGCTGAAGGCGCCGCGGGCGTTCGTGAGGGGCACGGGACTCTCGACCAGTTCGGGGAAGAGAACGCCTTCGACGCCCACGGCGAGCGAGTGCACCCATTCGAGCTTGCGCGATGTCTTGAGGAAGACGTCGCGGAAGAGGGCCGGGGCGGCCGGCATCATGCCGTTGAGCAGGACCTCGGCGTCCGCCGCGCGTCCGTCGAAGATCTCCGGGGAGTCGCCCACGACGATCGAGGTTTGCGGGGGCAGCTTTTCGAGCAGGCGGAGGAAGCCGGCGTTGGGCCGGGCGAGAACAAGCAGATTCAGGGATCGCATGGAGGGAAGAAACCAATATACCCGGACCGGCGATTCAGGCGTCCGGACGGACGTGGGCTCGGATCTCGCCCTCGGCCAGCCGGATGGAGAGCGGGGTTCCGGGGGGCGCGTCGGCCGCGCGGCGCACCAGGAGGCCGTCCTCGCGGCGGACGAGGGCATAGCCGCGCTCGAGGATGGCGACCGGGCTCAACTGACGCAGCGCCGAGCCGAGCCAATCGAGGCGCCGCCGGGCTTCGGCCAGCCTGGCCCGGATGGCGCGCTCGGAGGCCGTTGTGGCCCGGTCGAGCCGGCGGTGGAACTCCGACAGCCGGAGCCGAGGATCGAATCGGCGGATCTTGCCTTCGAGCACGGCGACGCTCCTGCGGCGCATCTCGATTCGCGACCGGAGGAGAAGGCGGGCGTGGTTTTCGAGGTCGTCCACACGCTGCAAGCCGCGATTGATCCGCCGGGTGAGGGAGGCGACGGCCCGGTCCACGCCGAGGCGCTCGACTTCGCTTCTCTTGCGCGCCAGGCGCCAGCGGATGGCGCGCTCCAGGTGGCGGGCGGCCACTTCGACGCGCGCCTCGATATCCGCCTTGTTCGGGACGGCGAGTTCGGCCGCGGCGGAGGGAGTGGGCGCCCGCAGGTCGGCGGCGAAGTCGGCGATCGTGAAATCGGTTTCGTGGCCGACGGCGGAGATCACCGGGACGGCGCATTCGCTGATGGCCCGGGCGACGGCCTCCTCGTTGAAGGTCCACAGGTCTTCGAGCGAGCCGCCGCCGCGGCCGACGATGAGGACGTCGGCCCACCCGGACCGGGAGAAGTAGCGGATTCCCTCGACCACCGCTTCGACGGACCCCTCCCCCTGGACCAGCGCCGGATAGAGCCGGATGTGAATGCCTGGAAACCGGCGGGTCAGGATGGTGACCATGTCGCGAATCACGGCTCCGCTGCGGGAGGTCACGATGCCGACGCGGCGGGGGAGCGGAGGCAGGGGCCTCTTCCGCTCCGGCGCAAACAGGCCTTCGGCTTCGAGGCGCTTCTTGAGCTGCTCGAAAGCCAGTTGCAGCGCGCCGAAACCGTGGGGTTCGAGCCAGTCGACCAGCATCTGGTATTCGCCGCGCTGTTCGTAGACGTCGATTTTGCCGCGCGCCACCACCGCCAGCCCGTCGCCCGGCCGGAACCGCAGCAGGCGGAGGGTGTTGCGGAAGCAGGCGCAGCGCAGTTGGGCCGAGGCGTCTTTGAGGGTGAAGTAGGCATGGCCGCTGGCGGCCAGTTTGAAGCCGGAGATTTCGCCGCTGACCCAGACGTCGCCGAACGACCCGGCAAGGGCGCCGCGGATGGCCGCCGTCAGCTGGCTTACGGTCAGAACTCTGCGGGCGGGCTGGGGGGGGCGCGCCGCGGGCGGCTCGGGCGCCTCGAGGCCCGCCAGCAGCGGCGCCTCCTCGCGGCGGAGCGGGCTTTTCGGGGCATTCTTGATCCGGTCCATAATTTTTTTCGATTTGACCCCCTGCCCGCCGATCTTCTATCCTACCTCTTACGTTGCCCGCCGTGCGCCGGTGATCCACGTATATTAAGCATCCCCGAGTGAGAGGAACATGACTCCAACAGAAGTTCTAGAATTTGCCCAGAAGAATGGCGCCCGCCAGATGGACCTTCGCTTCATCGATCTGCCGGGCGTCTGGCAGCACGTCTCCTATCCGATCAGCCAGCTGAAGGCCGACTCGTTCGAGGAGGGCTTTGGCATCGACGGATCGAGCATCCGGGGATGGGCGGCGATCAACGAGAGCGACATGCTCCTGATCCCGGATCCAACGACGGCGCTGATGGATCCGTTTTACGAGGTGCCGACGCTGGTGATGACGGGCACGGTCATCGACCCGATCACGCGGCAGAGCTACGAGCGCGATCCGCGGCACATCGCGCGGAAAGCCGAAGCCTACCTGAAGTCGACGGACGTGGCCGACACCGCCTACTTCGGCGCCGAGGCGGAGTTCTTCATCTTCGACAACATCTGTTTCGACCAGAACCAGCACGAAGGTTACTACCATATCGACGCCGAAGAGGGCCGCTGGAACTCCGGGCGGCGCGACAACAACCTCGGCTACCGTCCGCGCTACAAGGAAGGCTACTTTCCGGTGCCGCCGATGGACCACTACCAGGACCTGCGCGCCGAGATGGTGGAAAACCTGATCAAGGTGGGGCTCGACATCGAGTGCCATCACCATGAAGTGGCGACGGCGGGGCAGTGCGAAATCGACCAGCGCTTCGACACGCTCGTCAAGTCGGCCGACAACATGATGCTGTACAAGTACGTCATCAAGAACGTGGCCTACCAGTACGGCAAGAGCGTGACATTCATGCCCAAGCCGCTGTTTGGCGACAACGGCTCGGGAATGCACACCCACCAGAGCCTGTGGAAGGGGGGCAAGCCGCTGTTCGCCGGCGATCTGTACGCCGGGTTGAGCCAGATGGCGCTGCACTACATCGGGGGGCTGCTGAAGCACGCGCGGTCGCTGGCGGCGATCATCGCGCCGACGACGAACAGCTACAAGCGCCTGGTTCCCGGCTACGAGGCTCCGGTCAACCTCGCCTACTCGCGGCGCAACCGGTCGGCGGCGGTCCGCATTCCGATGTACTCGAACAGTCCGAAGGCGAAGCGGGTGGAGTTCCGTCCGCCGGATCCGAGTTCGAACCCGTACCTGGCTTTCTCGGCGATGCTGATGGCGGGTCTGGACGGCGTCCTCAACAAGATCGATCCGGGCGAGTCGCTCGACAAGGACATCTACGACCTGAGCCCCGAGGAGATGAAGAGCGTGCCGTCGATGCCGGCGTCGCTCGACGAGGCGCTGAACTGCCTCGAAGAGGATCACGCCTACCTGCTCAAGGGCGACGTGTTCACCGAAGAGCTGATCGAGACCTACATCGCCTACAAGCGGAAGAACGAGGCCGATGCGGTCCGTTTGCGGCCGCACCCCTACGAGTTCCAGCTTTACTACGACATCTAGATCTCGTCCGGATCGGTTGCTTTCGACGGAGCGGGACCGCGGTCCCGCTCTTCGTCTTTTTGGGGGTTCCGAGAAGCCGGCTCGGAGCAGCGGAGGCGGGCGGAATTCGCGCTTCTGCGACAAGGGGGCATATAATGGCGTCCATCATGAAGACACTTGCTGTGTTGCTCGTGCTCGCTGCGGCCCACCTGTTCGGGCAGGCCGGCACGGACGGCTCGATTCTCGGCGTCGTCACCGACCAGGGAGGCGCCGCCGTCTCGGGCGCGCAGGTCCGGGTCACGAACGTCGAGACGGGCGTGGAGCGTTCCGCTGTTTCCAGCGACGCGGGCGCGTTCGAAGTGTTGGCGCTTCCCCGCGGATCCTACCGCGTGGTCGTGTCGGCGCAGGGCTTCAATACGTGGCAGATGGCGCGGGTGGACCTCCAGGTCGCCGAGCAGAAGCGGCTTTCGCCGTCGCTGCGTGTCGGGGACGTGAAGCAGGAGGTGACCGTCGAGGCGGGGGCGGCGATCGTGCAGACCGAGCGCGCCAGCGTGGAGACGGCGATCGAAGAGAAGCAGATTCGCGACATGCCCCTCAACGGCCGCAATCCCATCGAACTGGTCACCTTCGCTCCGGGCATGCGGTTTCTCGGCCGCGGCGGTCTGGTGGCCGGCAACACGGTGCAGGGCGGCGGGATCCGCGACGACCAGGCGGGGTTCACCGTCGACGGGTTGGACGCCAACGACCCGAGCACCGAAGTGGGCATCGCCTTTCCGAACGTAGACACCATCGCGCAGTTCAACGTACAGACTTCGAACTTCAGCGCCGAGAACGGACGCAATCCGCTCCAGGTGGCGATGGTCACCAAGTCCGGCACGAACAGCCTAGGCGGAACGCTGTGGCAGTTTCACCGCAACGCGGCCGTTGACGCGCGGAACACGTTCGCGCTGACCACACCGAAGCTGATCCGGAATCAGTTCGGCTACAGCCTGGGCGGTCCCATGAGACGCAACAAGCTGTTTCACTTCTCGAGCTACGAAGGGACGCGGATCCGCCAGGAGCGCATCTATAACAGCAACACGCCGGCTCCCGGGATGCTCACGGGAGACTTCGGGTCGCGGCGGGTGAACGATCCGGCTACCAACGCGCCGTTCCCGAACAACCGCATTCCCGCCGACCGGATCTCCCCCGCCTCGCGGTTCTTCTTCCCGTATCTGCTCGCGCCGAACGGACCGGACGGACGATTCCGCGCGCTGGCGCCGGTGCCGGCCGATTCCGGCAACTTCCTGCTCCGGGCCGACGCGCAGTTGGCCGCCGCGCACAGCCTGTATGCGCGCTGGATCTACTTTGGGATGGAGGACGTCGCTCCGGGGTACCGCCCCGACTACTCGCGGACCCAGTCGCTCGGTCAGCACAACACGGGGCTCAATTACAACTGGACCCTCTCGCCGCGGACGCTGGTGAATCTTGCCGGCGGGTTCCTCTATTCGAACACGACGCTGGCGTCGCCGCAGGTAGGCAAGGAGAACCTCACCGCGAACGCCGGCATCCAGGGATTTCCCACGGCGGGCCGTGAAAACGCCATCGGACTGCCGAACGCGACCATCACGGGCTATCCCGGCTTCTCGCTGCCGGCGCAGATTCCGGCGCGATTCCGGCGGCAGATCATCGAGGGCAAGGGCGGAGTCACACACATTTCCGGCAAGCACACGCTCGGCTTCGGCTACCAGTACAACGACCGCCGGACGCTGGCGATCCACACGTCGGCCTCGCCGCGCGGCACCTTCAACTTCAACGGCCAGTACACCGGCGACGGCTTCGCGGACTACCTGATGGGGCTCACGTCCTCCAACGAGCGCAACTACCCCCTGAACGCGTTCGGTATGGGCCACTCTCCCTACTCGGCGCTCTATCTACAGGACTACTGGAAAGTGACGAACCGGCTGACGATCAACGCCGGGCTGCGATGGGACTTCTGGCACCAGAAAGCGCTCGTGCGAAACAGCGGCGCGACGTTCCTCCCTTCGCTCGGCAAAGTGGTGGCGGCCACCGACGCGCAGGGCCGCGTCGACCTGACCAGCCAGACCACGGCGCCGTTCCTGGCCGCCGCCACGCGCGCGCTGTGGATCACGGCGGCCGACGCAAAGATCCCGCGGGGGCTGTTCGAATCGACGGGATTCCTGTCGCCGCGCCTGGGCGGCGCGTGGCGCCTCCGGCGCGACGATTCGATGGTGCTGCGCGCCGGCTATGGCATTTACACGGGCAACTTCAACGGCAACGTGACCGGATCCCAGATCATCGGACCTCCCTACTGGACGTTCGAACGGCTGACCTTCGCGCGCGCCTCGCTCCAGCGGTGGGAAACGTCTTTTCCGGCGGACCCGCGCGCCTTCATCGCGCCGTCGGTGACCGCCGCCGCCCACAATGTCCGGCCGATGAAGGTGCATGAATGGAACGTGGCGTTGCAGGCGCTGGTTCCCGGGATCAAGTCCGCGGTGACCCTGTCGTATGTGGGCAACCGCGGCGCGGAGATGATCACGCGGCTCGATTTCAACGAAGTTCCTCCGGGCCGTTACACCAATCTCCAGGCGGCGAAACCGTACCCGGCGATGGGCACCGTCCGGCTCTACGACAACGCCGGCCGGACCTGGTACAACGCCCTCCAGTTGAAGGCCGAGCGGCGTTTCCAGCAGGGATTTGCCTACATCCTTTCTTACGCCTTCTCGCGCAACACCGACGAACTCGGTTCGGCGCTCACCGATGGTCCGACGCCGTTTTCACCGAAGGGATATGAGAAGGGACGCTCCGAACTCGAACGGCGCCACGTGCTGACCGTGAACGGCATCTGGGAGATTCCCGTCGGCCGGGGACGGCGGTTCGGCGCGGGGATGCACCGGGCGGTGAACGGGATCGCCGGAGGCTGGCAGATGGCCGGCATCTACAACTTCATTTCCGGCAGTCCGCTCAGTTTCCTCACTCCGGGCGCGACGCTGGGCAATGGTTTCAACACGCGTCCGAACCTGACGGGGGATCCGCGGCTGCCGAACCCCACTCCCGAGGTCTGGTTCAACGCCGCCGCCTTCGCCGCGCCGCCGCAGTTCACGTTCGGCAATGCCGGCCTGGGGTTGATCGACGGTCCGGGCCAGCATAACCTGAATCTCGCGCTTCAGAAGAATTTTCCGGTCTCCGAGGAACGCTACTTCCAGTTCCGGTGGGAGCTGTTCAACGCGCCGAATCACGTCAACTATGGAAATCCGCTGACGACGCTGGGCCAGCCGCAGACGGCCCGAATCACGACGGCCGAGGCTGCTCGGCAGATGCAGTTCGGGCTGAAGTTCGTGTTCTAGGGAGGCGAGGAAGAGGCGGCCGGGTCGGAATGAAAATCACGCACATCGAGACGATCCCCGTCCGCGTGCCGCTCCACCCGGCGCGGATGATCCGCGGCAGCCTAGGGGCGCACAGCGTCTCTCCCTTCCTTCTGGTGAAGGTCCACACGGACGAGGGCCTCATCGGGCTGGGCGAGGTTTCCTGCACCGCGCGCTGGAGCGGCGAGGACCAGGTGACGGCGGCTTACATGATCCGGACCTACTTCGAGCCGTTGTGGACCGGCGAGGATCCCGCCGGCATCGAGCGTCTGGCGCGGAAGCTTCGGACGGGCACAGCGGGACACATCTTCACCAAGGCCGGACTCGAGATGGCCCTCTGGGATCTTGCCGGCAAGCGGGCCGGGGTTCCTTTGTATCAGCTTCTCGGCGGACGGGTGCGGGATTTCGTGCCGACGAAGTTCTCCGTGTCGGGCGTGGAACCCGAGCGCGCCGCCGGAATCGCCGCCTGGGCGGCTGGCGAGGGCTTTCCGGCGATGAAGGTGAAGGTCGGCATCGACCCGGTGGAGGATATCGCCCGCGCCCGCGCGGTACGGGACGCCATCGGCGACGGCGTCCGGCTGGGGGCGGACGCCAACGGCGGCTGGGATGTCCGCACGGCGGTGCGATGCGCAAAGCAACTCGAGGACCTGGGGGTGTTTTTTCTCGAACAGCCCGTTCCGGCCGGCGATCCGGCGTGGCTGGCCGAGGTACGCCGGTTGACGTCGATGCCCATCGTGGCCGACGAAAGCGTGAACACTCCGGCCGACGCGATGGCGCTGGCGCGCGCTTCGGCCGCGGACGTCTTTTCCACTTACGTGGGCAAGGGGGGCATCGGAGGGGCGCTGCGGGTGGCGGCGGTCGCGGAGGCCGGGGGGCTGTGCGCCACGGTGGGGAGCAACCTGGAACTGGGAGTCGGCGCGGCGGCCATGATCCACGTAGCCACCGCCACGCCGGCCATCGCCGCGGAGCGCTTTCCGTGTGACATCCTCACGCCCTTCTATTACGAGGGTGATATCCTTCGCGAGCCACTCGACATTACTGCGGGCCGCGCGCGGGCGCCGGAGGGTCCCGGGCTGGGCGTGGAGCTTGACGAGGAACGCGTGGCCCGGTTCCGCGTCTGTTGAGGGCGCGGGGCGGCCGCCGCCGGGCATCGAGTACGATATAGTCTTCTATGCCTGCCGCCGCGACCCTGGGAGAAGGCGACACTCCGCTCGTCCAAAGCGTCCGCATCGGGCCCGCGCTGGGGTTGAGCCGTCTCTACTTCAAGCTGGAAACCTGCAATCCTACCGGCTCCTATAAGGACCGCTTCGTCGCCGCCGAGGTCGGGCGCCTGCTCGAAGCCGGAGCCTCCGGCTGTGTGGCCACTTCGTCGGGCAATACGGGCTCATCGCTGGCCTCCTATTGCGCGCGCTACCAGTTGCGCTGCACCATCGTGGTCAACCACAACGCCCCGGAAGGCAAACTGGTTCAGATGCAGGCCCACGGGGCGCGCCTGCTGCGCATGCACGATTTCGTGACGGATCCCCACGTCACGCGCCGTGCTCTCGACATTCTCGAGGCGAGCGGCATTCCGCTGGTGGTTTCCGCTTACCGGTATTGTCCGGCCGGCATGCGGGGCGTCGAGCAGATCGGGCGCGAACTGGTGGCGCAGTGCCCGGGTGTTCAGCACGTGTTCGTGCCGGTGGGCGGGGGAGGACTGTATATTGCCACGGCGCGCGGCGTGGCGGGGGCGGCGCGGGTGCACGCGGTCCAGCCGGCGGGCTGTCCGACGCTGGTGGGAGCATTCGATCGCGGCGATGACCGGGTCCTGCCGGTGCAGTCGACGACGCGCATCAGCGGGCTTTCGGTTCCGTTCGACATCGACGCGAGCGTCGCGCTGCGGGAACTGCGGGCGGCCGGCGGTCTGGGCATCGCCGTGGCGGACGAAGAAGTATGGGAGGCCCAGCGGCTGCTTCTGTCGCAGGAGGGCATCTACTGCGAACCGGCGGGAGCGACGGCGCTAGCGGGCCTGCGCCGCCTTGCCCGCCGCAGGCAGATTGGTTCCGACGAACCCGTCGTGTGCCTGGTGACGGGCCACGGCTTCAAGGACCTCGACTCGATCGCGGCCGCGGCACAAGCCCATCCGGCGGCGACGATCAGCGTCGACCAGTTGAAGGAGGCATTGCAGTGAGCCTCGAAGGGAAGGTCGCCATCGTGACGGGCGGCGGGACCGGAATCGGCCGCGGCATCGCGAACGTGCTCGCCTCGCGCGGCGCGAAGCTGCTCCTGGTGCAGCGCCGGCTCGAGCCCGCCGCGCTGGCCGCGGCGGAGCTCGGGGTCTCGCGGGCGGAGGCGATGAGCGCGGACATCTCCGATCCGGGGGCCGCCGCGGCGATCGTGGAGAGGGCCGTGGAGCACTTCGGCCGGGCGGACATTCTGGTCAACAACGCGAGCCTCACGGGCAAACCGGCGGTGGGCGGCGCGCTCACGAGCGATCCGGCCCACGTCGACGCCGTGGTCGACATCAATCTGAAGGGGACGTTCTACTGTTCCCAGGCGATGGCGCGGCGGCTGGTGGCCGACGGCCGGCCCGGAAGCATCGTTCACATCTCTTCTGTGGGCGGTTACGCGGCCCAGGAGCAGGCGGCGCTCTACTGCGCCACCAAGGCGGCCCAGATTTCGCTCGCCCGGAGCCTGGCGCTCGAGCTGGCGCCGTACGGCATCCGCGTCAACTGCGTCGCTCCGGGCGACATCCGGACCGGAGCGAGCGAGAACATCGTGGATGAGCTGAAAGAATCGGGATCATCGGGGAAGTACCTTCGGATCACTCCGCTCGGCCGGCGCGGGTCGCCGGAGGAAGTCGGCGCGGCCGTGGCATTTCTTGTTTCTGACGAGGCCAGCTTCATCACCGGCGCGACGCTTCTCGTGGATGGAGGATTTCTTGCTTACTGACTACGCTCCCGGCCGCCGCCACCGGTTTACGATTCCGCTCGGCTTCACGGACCTGCCCGTGCTGCTGATCCGCGGAGCGGCGCCCGGCAGGACGCTGGTGGTCACCGGCGCCGTGCACGGCGATGAGTACGAGGGAGTGCGCGCCATCCTCGAGACGTTCGACGAACTGGATCCGGCGGCGATGGCGGGCAACCTTCTGGCGGTTCCTGTCGCGAATCCGCCGGCGTTCTGGGCCGGCACGCGGACCAGTCCGCTTGACGGCGGAAATCTGGCGCGCGTATTTCCGGGCGATCCCGGCGGAGGGCCGACGCAGGTGATCGCGCACGCCCTGGGCACGCGGATCATCGCCCTGGCGGACCTGTACGCGGATTTCCACAGCGCGGGCGTCGGATGGGCGATGCCCTCGATGGCCGGCTACGACGAATCGGATCCGCGCAGCGCGGCCGCGGCGGAGGCGTTCGGGGCGGAGTATCTGTGGGGACACCCCGAGATCCCTCCGGGCCGCACAGTTTCCTTCGCCAAGTCGCGCGGAATCCCGTTTGTCTACACGGAGGCGTGGGGGGCGGGCCGCGTGGCGCCAAGCGATCTGGAGATGATGAAGCGCGGCATCCGGAACCTGCTCCGGCACCTGGCCATCCTGCCCGGCGAACTCGAGCGCGTTCCCGTCAGAATGCGTCTGACCGGGGAAGGCAACATTCACAGCGGGATCAACTCGCCGGCGGAGGGTTTCTTCATCCCGGCGGTATCTCTGCTCGAACCGGTCAGCGAAGGGCAGTATCTCGGGCGGCTGACGAACATTCTCGGCGAAACCACGCACCGGTTCACTGCCGGGTCCGCGGGCGTCATCGGACTGATCCGGCAGTTTCCCACGGTGCGCGAGGGCGACCCCCTGTTTCTCATCGCACAGCCGGTGACAGGTTAGAGTGGTGGAATGCAACGGCGCAACTTTCTCCGCTCCTCGCTCGGCGCCTACATGGCCGCGCCCCAGCTTTCGCCGCCGAACGACGTCATCGAACGGGCGCGCGAGACGGCGATCGCGCACCTGAACCCGTCGCGGAAGGACCTCGAGCACGGCCTGGAGCTGCATGCGCAGTCGCCGGTTGTGGAATCGTACGGCTTCATGCCCCGCGCCGCGCTGGATGGAGACGCGGTCAAGGCGGCTATCGAACAGGGGGCTTCGGAGGCCGAGATCCAGGACCTGGTCGAGGAGCATGGCATGACCCGCTACGTGACCAGCGCCGCCGAACGCAAGGAATACCTGGACGCCTGGCGCGCCGCGGGCGTCACCTGCATTCTCCAGAACGCGGGCGAGGAGGGGTTCGATCCGGCGCGCCTGATCAAGCGACTGGCGCGCTATACCTACGTCACGCACCACCTGCGGGAGCACGTCTCGCAGGCTGTCCGGCCGGATGACATCCTCGAGGCGCGGCGCGCCGGCCGCCACTGCGTCACGATGACCACCAACGGAATCCCGATCACCGGCCAGTGGGTCAGCGTGGAGGACGAACTGCGCTACATCCGGGTCTTTTTCCAGCTTGGCGTGCGCATGATGCATGTCACCTACAACCGGCGCAACCTTGTGGGAGACGGCTGCGGCGAACCGGGCAACGCGGGGCTCTCCGACTTCGGCCGCGCCGCCATCGCGGAGATGAACCGGTGGGGCGTGATCCCAGACGTGGCCCATTCGGGCTGGCGCACGAGCCTGGAGACCGCCAAGGCATCGGTGAAGCCGGTGATGGCGAGCCACACCAGTTGCGCCGCGCTGAACAACCACATCCGCTCCAAGCCGGACGAGGTGATCCGCGCGATCGCCGACGGCGGAGGGCTGGTCGGGGTGTGCTGCATTCCCGAGTTTCTCGGCCGCACCGGCGACATCCGGTCCTTTCTCGACCATATCGATTATCTGGCGAAGCGGTTCGGCGCCGACTACATCGGCATCGGAACCGACGTCGCCTATTCCTCGCGCAACGCGCCGGCCGAGTGGCGCAAACTGCCGCGCCGGGCGCGGCAGCGCGTCCGGTGGGAAGCGCTGTGGCCTCCGGGCTCGCTGGGCGGATCCACGCCGGAGCAGACGCGGAGCCTGGCCTGGACCAACTGGCCGCTGTTCACCGTCGGGCTCGTTCAGAGGGGCTACAAGGATGAGGAAATCCGGAAGATCATCGGAGGCAACGTGATGCGTGTTCTGCGAGCCAGTTTCGACGGAGTCAACCTATGAAATTTCGCGCGCTGGTGGTTCTCGCCATGGCGGCCGGCGCCGCCCCGGCCGCCTGGAAGGCCGGCGTGGCCGCTGTCCGGATCACGCCCACCGAACCGATCTGGCTGGCCGGCTACGCCGCCCGGACGCGGCCGTCCGAGGGCGTCCGACAGGACATCTACGCCAAGGCGCTGGCGATCGAAGACGGCGCCGGAGTGGTCTCAGTGATCGTCACGCTGGACCTTGTCGGCATCCGCCGGAACCTGGCCGAGCCGGCCGCGGCGCGCATCCGCGACGAGCACGGGATCCCGCGCGAGCGGATTCTGTTCAACGCGTCGCACACCCACAGCGCGCCGCTTGTGGGCGATCCGACGAACTACCTGGAGCGCATGGGGCCGGAGGCTAGCCAGCGCGCCGACGTAATCCAGCGCTACACACGCGCGCTCAGTGACCAGATCGTGTCCGCCGCCGGCCAGGCGATCCGGGGCCGGAAGGCCGCGACCCTTCACTTCGAGCAAGGCTTCGCCGGGTTCGCCGTCAATCGCCGCCGCGTGGGCAACCGGCAGTATCCGGGTCCCGTGGATCACGATGTGCCGGTGCTGCTGGTTCGCGGCGCCGATTCCACTCCGTACGCCATCCTGTTCGGCTACGCCTGCCACAACACGGTCATGGGGGATTACACGGTTCACGGCGACTACGCCGGCTACGCGCAGCACATCTTGCAGGAGCGCTTCCCGGGCGCCACGGCGCTTTTCGTGCAGGGCGCCGGCGCCGACGCGAATCCGTTGCCCCGGCGCAAGCCGGAGCATCTCGAACGGTACGGCGCAACGCTCGCCGACGCGGTCGAAGAGGTCGTGAAGGGGAAGATGAGGCCGGTGAGCGGAAATCTGTACGCCGCGATGGAACTGGTCGAAACCCGATTCGCGCCCCACACCCGGCAGGAGTTCGAAGAGAAGACGAAGAGCCGGAACGCGCAGGAGGCCGCGCACGCCCGGCGCCAGTTGGCCATCTTTGCCAAAGAAGGAAAATTCCAGGAGACGCAGCCCTATCCGGTGCAGGCATGGCGGTTTGGAGACACCTTCACGCTGCTCGCCCTGGGCGGCGAACTCGTCGTCGACTACTCTCTCCGGTTCAAAGGGAAGTACGGATGGGACCAGACCTGGGTGGCGGGATATTCAAACGACGTGTTCGGCTACATCCCGTCGCTGCGGGTGCTCAAAGAGGGAGGTTACGAGGGCGGCGGCGCGTTCCTGTTCGGCAGTTTCCCGGGTCCGTTCGCCGACGACGTGGAGGAACGGATCGCCGCGGGTGTCGACAGGGTCGTGGCCCGGACGCGCCGGTGACCCCGATGAGGGCCTCGTCTGCTTCATGGACCTAGGTACGTTCTTCTACACGATTTTCGGCATCCGATCCATGCTGCCGGGAGGCGGGCCGGAGCAAGCGCACCCCGCCGCCACGACGGCCGTGCAGGGGTTCGAGTTCGAGGTGCGCCGGTGCGCACGGACCCGCCACGGCCCGCTCGTCTGTGAAGTGGCGATCACCAACCGGCGGTCCGTCCGGCGTATATTCCTGTTCGCCGCCTTCCAGCCCCAGAGCTACTTTGCGGACAGGAATGGCCGGCGTACGGCCGCCACGCGGGTGAGGATCGCCGGCGTATCCGACAGCGGCGGCGCTGGCGCCGACGTTCCCGCCGGCGTCTCCGTCTGCGCCGAGATGGAATTCGAGACGCCGGACAGCGCCGTCAAGGCCCTTGCGGAGCTGTCGATCTCGTTTGAGGCGGATGATCAGCGGGCCCGGGCCGTATTTCAGGACATCGCTCTCCACGAGGATTAGCGCGTCGATTGCCAGCCAGCACCCGCCACGCCATCCGGGCCGTGAGAAGAGAGGAGGGAGACGCCTGCAACGGACGTGAAACGAGCAGGCCGACGATGCCGCTCTGCACTGGGAACATGTCCCTCTCGATGACAGTGACCCTCTCGTAATGACCGCATGACCGGCGAGGGCCGGCGCCGTGAGGAAGCGGGCGGAGGCATCATCGCCGGCGAAGCCATAATCGAAGGATGGGCAAACTTCTCCTTGCGCTCCTTCCGACCCTGCTCCAGGCGGGGCTGGTTCGCGTCGAAGTCTCCGAACGGTCGGTCATCCTCGACGGGAAGTCGTTCGGGGCGCCCGGACCGTACGAAAGGATCATCGGGAAGGCATACTTCGAGGTGGATCCCGATTCGGCCGCCAATCACGACGTCGTGAACCTCTGGCTGGGCCCTCGCAACGCCCGGGGCCGGGTGGAGTTTTTCGCCGACTTTGTGATTTTCGCGCCTCGCGATCCGGGCAAAGGCAACGGGACGCTGTTGTTTGAGGTATCCAACCGGGGGCGCAAAGGGGTCATCGCGTCCTTCCATCGCGCCGAGGGGTCCAACGACCCGCGGACGGCGAAGGAGTTCGGCGACGGCTTCCTGTTCGAGCACGGTTTTCTGGTGGTCTGGCTTGGCTGGCAGTGGGACATCCCGCGGGAGCCTCCGCTGATGTCGGTCACCGTGCCGGTGGCGAAGAACCGAGACGGGTCGCCGATCAGGGGCTGGGTGCGGTCCGACTACGTACCCGACGAAGCGCTGACGCGTTTCTCGCTGGGGGACCGGCTGTTCTTTCCCTACAAAGCCGCCGACCCCCTGGATCCCGTCAACACGCTGACCGAACGGTCGCTCGCCAACGGTCCCCGGCGCGTGATTCCCCGGTCCGAGTGGCGCTTCTCGGACGATCGGGGCGCCGTGGAAAAGCCGTCGGGCTTTGAAGCGGGGCGAATCTACGAGGTCGTCTACCGCTCCCAGGATCCGCCGATCACCGGCCTGGGGATGGCGGGGATCCGCGACTTCATATCCGCAATCCGGTCCGGCTCGGCGCCCGCGCCGCTGGCCGCGCTGCAACCCGCGGCCCGCCGGACGATCGGCTACGGGAGTTCCCAGAGCGGGCGGTTTCTGCGCACATTCCTCTACCAGGGCTTCAACCGCGACGAGCAGGGCCGCCGGGTCTTTGACGGCGTGTTCGCCAACGTGGCAGGAGGCGGGCGCGGCAATTTCAATCACCAGTTCGCGCAGCCTTCGCGGGACGCGCGGCCGTTCTTCAATTTCTATTACGCAACCGACGTCTTTCCTTTCTCGGACCTGCCCCAGACGGATCCGGTGACGGGCCGGACCGCGGGGCTGCTTGACCGCGTCCGCAAGGACGGAGTTGCGCCACGGATTTTCTATACGAATTCGTCGTATGAGTACTACGGCCGCGCCGCCTCTCTTGTTCACACGACGCTCGATGGATCCGCCGATGCGCCGCTGGGCCCGGACACGCGGCTGTATGTGATGGCCGGGGGCAACCATGGTCCGGGGCGGATTCCGCCTGCGCGCACGGCGTCGACGCAATACCTGAGCAACGGGAACGACTGGGGCTGGACGATGAGGGCCCTCCTGCTGGCGCTTCACCGTTGGGTCGCCGACGGCCAGGAGCCGCCGCGTTCGGTGTATCCGAGTGTGGCGAAGGGGGAACTCGTGCCGCTGTCGAAGGTCCGGTTTCCGAAGCGGGAAGGGGTGCGCTTTCCGGCGCGGATCCACGAGGTGTTCCGCCTGGACTTCGGTCCCGCGTTTCACACAAGGGGGATTGTGGCCTGGGAGCCGCCGAAGATGGGACCTCCCTTCGGCGTGCGGGTCCCGCAGGTGGACGCGGACGGAAACGACCTCGGCGGGCTGAAGACGCCGCAGGTCGCGGTCCCGCTGGCGGCGCACACCGGATGGAACCTGCGGGCGCCCGCGATCGGAGCGCCGGAGGAGTTATTCAGCATGGCGGGTTCGTACTTCCCGTTCCCGGCGGCGGAGGCGAAAAAGAGATACGGCGGCAAGGCCGCTTATCTGGCGCGAATCCGCGACGCCGCGGAGAAACTCGCCGCCGGAGGATACCTGCTCGCGCGCGACATCCCGGACATCGGTAAAGCCTCGGCCCGGGAGTGGGACTACGTGGTGGAGGGCAAGTAGACGGCCACCGTTCTGCGGGGGAGACGTGGGGCTTGCTAGGCTGAGGAATGATGCGGCTTTCGTTGGTCTTCCTCTGCGTGGCGGCCGCTGTTCCCGCTTGCCTGGCGCAGAGCTACCTCGTCGGGACGTTCACCAACCGCTCGAAGGACCCCAACCTGGACTGGGTGGGAGAGAGCCTGAGCGAGGCGACACGGGACGCGCTAGCGGCTTCCGGCATCTCCGTCGCCACGCGGGAGGACCGCGAAGAGGCGGTCCGCCGCCTGGCGCTGCGGCCGTCGTCGCAGCTGACGCTGGCTTCGCTGACAAAGCTGGGCGCTGAACTCGAGGCCCAGCGGCTGGTTTATGGCCGCTTCGACGTGGTGCCCGACCGCGATGCGCCGTCCAGCCGCGGGAGAATCAGGGTCCTGGCGCGGGTGTTGAACCTGACCGACGCCGTTCCGCTGACCGAGTTCGTAGTGACGGGGCTGCTCGAGGATCTGGGCGCGGTCCGCGGCGACCTGGCCTGGCAGGTGCTGCGCTGGGCGCAGCCTTCCTCGACATTGTCCCGCGAGCAGTTCCGCGAGCGCCATCCCCCGGTCAAGGTCAACGCGCTCGAGTACTACATTCGAGGCCTGATCGCGCCGACAGCCGAATCCGCCCACCGCCTGCTGACACAGGCGGCGCGCCTGGATCCCACGTTCTCGGCGCCGCGATTCCACCTGGGCCGGATGCATTTTGAGAAGGAGAACTATCGGGAGGCGGCCTCGTGGCTCGAGATGGTGCCGTCGGCCGATCCGCGCTACATCGAGGCCAATTTTCTGCTGGGGCTGTGCAGTTATGAACTCAGCGAATTCGCGGCGTCGCGGCGGGCGTTCGAGAAAGTGGCCGCGGCTGTGCCCGCCGCCGAGGTCTGGAACAATCTCGGCGCTGCCGACGCGCGCCTGAACCGCCCCGAGGCGCTCGAATACTTCGAGAAGGCGCGGAAGGCGGATTCCAAGGATCCGGACTACCACTTCAACGCCGGGTACGTGCTGTGGAAACGCGGCAGTTTCGACGAGGCCGCCGAGCGGTTCAGCGCCGTGCTCGACCGCACGCAGGACGACGAGGACGCCATCGTTCTGCTCGAGCGCTGCCGGAACCGCGTGGGACCGCGGCGGGGGGAGGTCCGGACCGAGGGACTGGAGCGGCTGAAGGACTCCTATTCGGAGCCCGCCGCCAAACCGGCGTCCACCGCCTCGGTAAGATAAGGGTTGAGACGCGCCGCCCTTGCACCAGCGCTCGCCGCGCTGGGCGCAATCCACTCCGCCGGATCCGACGCACCGCCACCCCGGGCGGCCGCTGCTTCCCGTCCCGCCACGGGGGCGGCCCGGATGCAGGCCGCCGCCATGCGCAACGAGAACGTAGCGGTGAACCGGATCGACAACAACGCCATCAAGGAGGCGAATGTGCGGACCGGAGTCGCGCCCGCCTTCGTCGAGGAGTTTCGCGCCGAAACCGGCTATTACGCGGCTGAATTCGGCCGCCCGGCGGCACCCGCTCCGCTGCCTTCCGCCCCCGTCCGCGTTTCCGGCTATCACGGCGAGGTTTTTGAGAATCATCAGAACGCGGTGTTCAACGCCCGCACCTTCTTCCAGGCGGGGCCGGTTCAGCCCTCCCGGCGGAACCAGTACGGATTTCGCGCCACCGGCGCGTGGACTCCGGCGGTTTTCTTTAGCGCGTCCGGATCGCAGCGCAAGGTTCGCGGCATGGTCAACGGCAACGTTCTGGTGCCGCTCGCCTCCGAGCGCACGCCCACCGCGACAGACCCGGCGGTCCGGGCGCTGGTCTCACGCTTCCTGGCAGCCTATCCGGCGGAATTGCCGAACCGCCTCGATTTCGATCCGCGCGCGCTCAACCGCAACGCTCCGCAACGGATCGACGACCTCGACGGCGCGTTCCGGCTCGACGGCGCCCTCGGCAGGCGCGGAAAAGTCTCGGCCAGCCATTCCCTCACGCGGCAGAACGTCCGCGCGTTTCAACTGGTGGCCGGACAAAATCCGGACAACGAGATACACACGCATCGCGCCCAAGCCGGCTGGCGGGGCGCGATTTCGCCGGCGGCGGAGGCGGCTGTGGGATTCGTCTTTTCGCGCACCCGGTCGGTCCTGCTGCCGGAGCCGAACGCGGTTCCGATGCGCGTGCGGGTGGGATACCAGATCGAGGAACTGGGCCCGGACAGCGAGTTTCCGGTCAATCGCGCCCAGAACTCATTCCGTTATGGGGCGGCCGTCACCCGCCGCTCTCCGGCGCACGAGCTGACTGCCGGAGGCGACCTGGCGCGCTACCAGCTCAACGGCCTGGAAACAGCGAGCGCGCGCGGGTACTTCGCCTTCACGGCGAACTTCGGCCGCAGCGCCATCGAGAACCTGCGCCTAGGAACTCCGTCGTTTTACGAGGTCACCATGGGAGAGATGCACCGCGGCTTCCGCAACCTGGCGGCGAACGTCTACCTTGCCGACCGCTGGAGAGTCCGCCCGGGCGTTCAACTCTACTTCGGCATCCGGCACAACCTGGTCACCGCTCCGGTGGAGGTCAACGGGTACAACGCGAAGCCCTATGCCTGCGACTGCAACAATGTTTCTCCGCGGTTTTCGCTGGCTGCGCCGGCGCCGCTGGGATGGCTGATGCGCACCTCCTACACCGTCTCTTTCGCCGAGATTCCCGCCGTCACCTTTCAGCAGGTTCGATTCAACCTTCCCCACGTGCGCTATTTCCAGGTACAGAACCCGGACCTGTTACAGCCTCTCGGGCGGGCCACAACGGCCTCGAGCGACGTCCGCAGTTCTCCCACCGTCCTTTCGCCTGACCTCGTCTCTCCTTATGTGCATCAGTTCGGGCTTTCGCTCGAGCGGAAAGCTGCCGCCGGTTCGATGCTGCGGCTGGCCTACATCGGAAGCCGCCATCTCAAGGGGATGGGGGCGTACGTGGTCAACCGCGCTCTCCCGAGCCCGACCATCCGCCTGGCGCTGGACACGGTGGACGAGCGGCGGGCCGATCCGCGCTACTATGAGGTCCGCCAGATCGTCAACGCCGGGTCGGGACACTTCCATGGCGGCCAAGTGAGCTACGACCTGCCTTCGTGGCGGGGGTTCCGGGCGAATCTCTCGTATGTGTTCAGCAAGGCGACCGACGACGGCCAGGATTTCGCGGCCACGGCCGCCAACCGCGATCTGAGCCGGGGCCGGAGCCAGAGCGAGATCGACGTGCTGGCGGACCGCAAGGGGTTGAGCAACTTCGATGCGACGCACGCTCTGCTGACCACCTGGTCCTACGAGTTGCCGCGAATCGCCCGCCTACACGGATTCGTTGGACGCCTGCTCGACGGATGGCAGCTGGCCGGCGTCACCCTGCACAAGAGCGGAACACCGCTGACGCTGTATATCGGCTCCGACGCCCCCGGGTTCGGCAACGTGGACGGCTCGGCGAGCGACCGCCCGAACATCCTGGATCCGTCGATTCTCGGGCGCACGCTGTCTCATCCCGACACGGCGCCGAAGATACTCAGCCGGGACAAGTTCGCCTACATCCGCCCCGGGGAGCTGCGCGGCAACCTGGGCCGGAACACGTTCCGAAAGGCCCGGATCGGGAACATGAACGCCTCGCTGTCGAAACAGTGGGTCTGGCGTTCGCGGCGGGAGTGGCGCGCCCAGTTCCGGGCGGAGATCTACAACGCCACCAACACGCCTCAGTTTGATGAACCGCAGCGGAATTTGTCGGCGCCGCCGTTCGGAAAGATCACCAACACGCTGAACGACGGCCGGGTGTTTCAGTTCGGAGTGCGCTTCATTCTATAATTCGGAAGATCTCCCATGCTGGAATCCGCGGGAAAGACCGATCCCGGCTGCATCCGGAAAAACAACGAGGACTTCTTCGGAATCCGGCCGGACATCGGACTTTATGTCGTGGCCGACGGCATGGGTGGCGCGCAGGCCGGCGAGACGGCGTCGCGGCTGGCGGTGGAGACGACGGTCGACTTTGTGGCGAAGGCGCCCGAGCGAACCGCCGAGACGCTGAAGCAGGCATTCGAGCAGGCGCACAAGAAGGTGCTCTCGATCGCCGCCTCGGCGATCCACCTCAATGGAATGGGCACGACGCTGGTGGCGGTGCTCGAGCATGCGGACCAGCTGCTGGTCTCCTCGGTTGGCGACAGCCGGGTGTATCTGCTGCATCGCGGCGCCTTGCAGGTCATCACGGACGACCAGACGTGGGCGAACGAGATGGGCCGCAAGATCGGACTCGACGAAGAGCGTCTCCGGAGCCACCCGATGCGCCACGTCCTTACGATGGCGATCGGGGTCGAGGCGGAACTGCGAATCAACTCCTACCACCTCGACCTGGAGCCCGGCGACATTCTGCTGTTGTGTTCGGACGGCCTCCACGGGACGGTTGCCCCGGAAATGATCCATGAGATTCTCAAAAAAGACGCAACATTGGACGAGAAATGCAACTATCTAATCGAAGCCGCGCGTAAGGCTGGCGGTCCGGACAACATCACCGCCGTTTTGCTCCGCAAACAATAGCCTCCGCGGCGTACCATAACGCATGCCGCGGCGCATCCTGTCCGCGGCAGTCATCGTGTACGGATGCCTGCCGCCGGCGGCCGCCCAAACCGCCATCCTCCAAGTCCACGTGCTCGAAGGAGAGGGGGCCGTCCACCGGCTCGGAACTCGAACCGCCCGGGCCCTTACTGTGCAGGTGACTGATGAGGTGGGCCAGCCCGTGGCGGGAGCGGCGGTCGCCTTCCGACTACCCGAGGAAGGGCCGACCGGAACGTTCGGAAACGGCCTGAGGAGCTGTCTGGAGACCACGGGTCCGGACGGCCGGGTTTCGGTATGGGGCGTTCATTGGGGCGCCGTGGCCGGGCCGGTCCGCATCCGGGTGATCGCGGCCCGGGACCGGGCGCGAGCCGGTCTGGCCGTCACGCAGTTTCTGAGCGACGCCGGCCCACCGGGTCCGGCCGACCGTCCCCTCCGTCTCGGTTCCCGGCGCGCCTGGTGGGTCGCGCTGGCCGCCGGGGCCGTGTCGGGGGCCGCCATCGGGGCCGCGAAGGCGGGCGGCGCCAGGCCCGCCATCAGCGGCGGCCCGGCGGCTCTCACGGCGCCTGTGGAGATCGGGCCTCCGAGCGTCTCGGTGGGCCGGCCATGACGGCGCGGTGGCTGGCGCTGCTGGCGTCGGCCACGCTGCTCGGAGCGGACGTTCCCCGCGCCGGCTGCGTGGCGCAGCACGGGCGGATCTTCGAACTGCTCGGGGTCAGCGGACTGTTCGCCCGGGGACCGCAGCTGGGGTCCGCTTCCGCCCATGGTTGTTCGGACCGGCTGGCGGTTTTTGTGGATGATTCCGGGCTGTCGGTGAACGGACGGCGGACGGGTTGGTCCGGGCCGGCGGTGATCGGATTCGGGGCTTCGGAGGCGATCGTGGCCGGCGAATCGGAAATGCTGCGGTCCGACGGCGTGGCTTGGCGGCCGGAGCCCGCCCGGTGGCGACGGCCCGTTGCTGTCACCGTGACCCTTTCCGGGGAGCCGGCCGCGATCGAGCAGCGGGGGGATCAAGTCTGGATCGCCACCCCTGACGGCCACGAGTTGTTGGGCGGGAAGGTCAGCGCGGCGGTCCTGTGGCCGGACAAGGCCGCTGTGCTGGTTCGGGAGGCAGGAGTAGTGTTTCGTTCGCCCCGGGGCGAGGAGGTTCACACTGGTGTGAAGCTTTCCCCGGAGGCCGGCCTCGCCTGGATCTCGAGCAACCGGGTTCAGATGGGGGACCGGTGCCTGGAGCGGATCGGGGACGGCTTTCGCGTTTGGGTGCTCCCGGCCGGCCAGGAGGACAGGCAATGAGGCTCGCGTTTATGCTGGCCGCGGCGCCGGCTCTGGCCCAGTTCACCATCACCCTCGCCGGACCGGATGGGGAAACCTCCGTGGATGCCATCGCCACGGTCGGGACGGTGGACCCCGGCGATACGTTGGAGACGCGGTTTCGCCTCCGCAATCCGAGTTCCTTGGCGATCCGGCTGACCGCCTTGCGGATTTCCGGCGTGGCGTTCTCCCTCGACGGGCAGCCCTCGACGCCGTACGTGATAGCGCCGGGGACCAACGTCGACTTCACCGTGCGATTCGCGCCCACGGCGTTCGGGTCCTACTCGGCGGCCTTGCAGGTGAACGAGCGCCTGATCCTGGTCCGCGGCGAGGCGCGCCTGGCGGCCCTGCTGCTGGCCGAAGGCGAAGGCGGCTGGCAACCCGTCGATCCCCGCTATCCGGTGGACTTTGGCCGCGTCGCAGCCAACCGGACGGTGGTGCGTCGGTTCCTGCTGTTCAACGAAGCCGCCCTCCCGGTCCGGGTGAGCCGAGTGGAGGTATCTGGTCCCAATTTCCATCTGGATGGCGACCTCTCGCTTCCCGTGGACCTGCCACCGCGCGGGGAGATCGGTTTCCGCATCCGGTTTGAGCCTGCTCGCGCCGGGGTCTTCCGGGGCCAGTTGCGGGTCGACACCCGGGTGGCCGCGCTGGACGGAGCGGCATTCGATCCTCCGCTCCCTGCCGCGGTGGTGGAACTGCCCTCGGATGCGGCGGAAAGCGGGAAGCAGATCACCGGGGTGGTGCGCTTCGCGGAACAGGTCGAGGCGGCGGGACGGGTCCGGCTGACGCTCCGGTTTCAACCGGCCGCCGACGGCACGCCGGACGACATGAGCGTGCAGTTCCTGCCCTCGGCCTCGCGCTCGATCGAGCTTTCGGCCGCCCCCGGCGATACCCGGATTCCATTCGTCTTCCAGACGGGCGCCACGGCGGGCCTGCTGTCGCTGTGGCTGGAATCGGGTCCCGTTCCCCGAGAAGCCCGCCTCGTCATTCCGCCCGCGCCGGTCCGGATCCACGTCATCGAGGCGGAGCGCGCCCCGGGAGCGATCCTGGTCCGCCTCGACGGCGTCGACAACACGCGCTCGGCATCGCTTGCCGTGTTCCGGTTCACGGAACGAAACGGACGGGAGCACAGTCCGATCCGCGTGGACGTGGGCTCGGCCCTCTCCGGGCATTTTCGGGAATCGCCGCTCGGAGGGCTGTTCTCAATGCGCCTGCGCTTCCCCGTGACCGGCGACGCCCGGGAGGTGACCGGGGTCGCCGCCGAGATTCACAACGCGCAGGGCGCTGGCCATGCCGGACCGATCCGATTCTGAAACGCCAGGCGGGGGTCAATCTGTGCGCCTGACCGGCAGGGACACCCGGAACCGGTCCGTTCCGTCTTCGATCTCGATCCCGCGGCCGAGAATCAGCCGGCAACGCTCATCGAGATTCTTCAGACCGACCTGAGTGGAGCCCGGGGGCAGGCTTCGAGGCCGTTTTGTGTTTTCCAGGGTCAGTGTTCCGTCCGCAAGCTCCAGCCGCATCCTCAGCGGCGCGGCCGCCGAGCACTCATTGTGTTTGACCGCGTTTTCAAGCAGGGCCTGGAGCGAGATCGGAGGGATGAGAACACCGGCCGGCCACGTTGCCTCCCGCGGCAGGACAAGCTCGATCCCATCCTCGAACCGCAGCTTGAGCATCGTGTAATAGTTTTTGAGAAAGGCCATCTCCTCGCGCAAGGGAACCAGTTCCAGGTTCCGCGTGGAGAGAATGTAGCGGTACATTTCTGCCAGTTGCTGATTGAAGTCCAGCGCGCGCGCCGGGTCCTCCTCGATCAGGGAGGCGAGTGTGTTCAGACTGTTGAACATGAAGTGCGGATCGATCTGCGCCTTGAGCGCCGCCAGTTCGGCCTGGGCCTTGGAGCGTTCGATCTGCTCGGCCGCCACTTCGGCGCGGGCGCGCTGCCCGATGAGCCGCACGGTCTCATAGGTTGAGGTGATGAGCGCGGAAAACACCAGTGCGATGATGGTGGCGTTCCGGATCGCGATCCAGTCCGGCGCGAAGCCAGAAAGACGGTACCAGAGCCAGAGCATGCCGACCATCGACGGGGTCGTGCACACGATGATGTTGATCAGCAGGGCGCGGAGACGGCGCCGCGGATCGGTGAGCCAGTCCCAGCGGTTGCGGAGAACGCGCAGGTACGCCAGGCGATTGGCCTGCCAGACGACGAGGCTCGTCAGGGCGAAATAGCCGCACCCGAGCCAGTAGGCCGGCGAGGCCGGGCGCAGCGGTTCGAGCAGTCCGGACACGACGCCGATAGCCAGCCCGACCAGGGGAATGGCGAGCAAACGGGCTCTTTCCTCGCGGATCATCTGCGGCATCCGGCTCGGCCGTCGAATCCTTCCATTAGAACGTCAATCCGGCTGGCGGGGCAACGCTTCCGGGCCACCGTGCGCCGTCTGGAACGCAGGTTGCATCCTCCGGCGGCATGAAGGCAAAACTGTTTGCCGCCGCGCTTGCACTGGCCGCGGCGGCGGGATGGTGGGGGTGGGGCGCCCGGGCCCAGTTTGTCCTGGGCGGGGCGATGATCAACGCCGGCTACCGCCTCCAGGACCCCCTTGTCCCATACGACCTGGAACACCAGGAAGCCTCCCCAGCTCAGGTCTGGCGGGAGTTCCTGCGCCACAACGAAATGGCCGCTGCGGTGCGGGCCCGCTGGCCGCGGTCGGTCCGGCACCCGGTCGTCGCCCTGGTCACCTGCATGGACGGGCGCCTCGACACGAATGAAATCGCGGGAGATACGCGGCGTTACTATTACGTGGTCCGGCTTGCCGGCTCGGTGCTGGCGGTGAAGGAAGAGGAGATGCTCGAGCTGGCCGTGGCCAACGGTGTAAAGGTGGTGGTCTTTACGACCCATTCCGATTGCGCCGCGGAAAAGGTCGCAAGGGACGCGGTCCGGAGGCGTGAATACCCGCAGCTTTCGGCGGCGATCCAGGAGCGGGAGGCCCGATTTCGTGAGTTTCTGGAGCGGCCGGCGATCCGTGCCCGGACGCAAGCCGGAGAGCTGCTGGTGAAGTGGATGGATCTGGACACCCACACCGAGCGCGTGATGCCCCACTGAGGGCCGCGCCCGGGCCGCCCTACTTCCCCTTTTTCTTGCGCCGGGGGCGGGCGGGCGTCTGTTCCGTGTCCCTGCCGGCTTGCGCCACCGGCGCGGCGACCGGGTCGAATCCAGCCCCGCTCAGATAGCTCTGGCCGGCCTCGCCCGCCAGCGCGTTGAGAAAGCGCCTTCCTTCCTCCGCCCGTTTCGACCAAGCGACCACCGCGCCGGCCTGTTCGATCGGAGCGTGCAGGGCCGAAGGGATCAGCACGCCCCCGCGATCATGGACGAGCGACCAGGCAACCAGCGCCGCCTCGGCGTTTCCGCTGGCCGCAAACTGCATCGCCTGCCGGACGCTCTCTCCGTACACTACGCGGGGCTTGACCGCCTCCCACAGCCCCGAGCGCGAGAGGATGTCGCGGGCCGCGACTCCGTAAGGAGCGTGGTCGGGGTTGGCGATTGCGATCTGAAGGACAGCGGGCGACCGCAGGTCTTCGAGCCGGCGGACCTTCCCGCTACGCGACCACAGCCCGACCCGCCCCAGGGCGTAGAGGGTGACGGTGGCCGGATCGACCTTCCGCTCGGCGGCCAGCCCCCGGACGAGACGGATATCGGCCGAGAGGTAGACATCGTAGGGGGCGCCGGCGCGGATCTGATTCGCGATCTGGCCGCTCGAACCGAAGGTGAACTTGGCTCCGGCCGGGGCAAGACGCGTCAGGGCGGCTTCAGAGGGGGCAAGGTCGGCCGCGGCTGCGATGAGAATCTCTGCGCCACTGATGCCAGTAAAAGTGGACACAAGAAAACTTGACAAAAGAACGCTCAACGTTGATACTAGAAGTGAGCTAACGCCCCAGGCGCACAGGGTTCTGCGCGAGCGAGCAGCGAATCTGATCAGGAGGTTCAGACCCGGCATGAGCAAGATCATCGGCATCGACTTGGGCACCACGAACTCGGTGGTTGCCGTTATGGAAGGCGGCCAGCCTGTTGTGATCCCGAACCAGGAGGGTGGCCGGACCACTCCGTCTGTCGTGGGCTTCGCCAAGAGCGGCGAGCGATTGGTCGGGCAGGTCGCCAAGCGGCAGGCCGTCACCAATCCCGAGAATACCATCTATTCCATCAAGCGGTTCATGGGCCGCCGGTATGACGAAGTGGGACAGGAGACCAAGCTGGTCCCGTACAAAGTGGTGCCCGGAGATAACGGCGACGCGCGCGTGGACATCAACGGCAAGAAGATTCCGCCGCCGGAGATTTCGGCGATGGTGTTGTCGAAGCTTCGCGAGTCGGCCGAGGCGTATCTTGGCGAGAAGGTGACCAAGGCGGTCATCACGGTACCGGCCTACTTCAACGACGCGCAGCGGCAGGCGACCAAGGACGCCGGGCAGATCGCCGGGCTGGAGGTGATGCGGATCATCAACGAGCCGACCGCGGCGGCGCTTGCCTACGGGCTGGACAAGAAGAAGGACCAGACGATCGCCGTGTACGACTTCGGGGGCGGCACGTTCGACATTTCGATTCTCGAGGTCGGCGACGGGGTGGTGGAGGTGAAGTCCACCAACGGGGACACGCACCTGGGCGGGGACAACATTGACCAGCGGCTGATCGAGTGGATCATCGCGGAGTTCCGCAAGGAGCAGGGCATCGACCTGTCGCGCGACCAGATGGCGCTGCAACGGCTCAAGGAGGCGGCGGAGAAGGCCAAGATTGAGCTTTCGACGCTGCTCGAGACGGAGATCAATCTGCCGTTCATCACGGCCGACGCGACGGGACCCAAGCACCTGGTCAAGAAGATCACGCGGGCGCTGTTCGAGCAGATGATCGACGACATCCTGCAGCGCACCAACGGGCCGTGCCGCCAGGCGCTGGCGGACGCGGGCATGACGCCGCAGCAGATCGACGAAGTGGTGCTGGTGGGCGGCTCGACGCGCATTCCGAAGGTTCAGCAGATCGTGCGCGACCTGTTCGGAAAGGAGCCGAACAAGAGCGTGAATCCGGACGAGGTCGTAGCCGTGGGCGCCGCGGTGCAGGGAGGCGTTCTGGGCGGCGAGGTCAAGGACGTCCTGTTGCTCGACGTGACTCCGCTTTCGCTCGGAATTGAAACGCTGGGCGGCGTATTCACCAAGCTGATCGAGCGCAACACGACGATTCCGACGAAGAAGAGCGAGGTGTTCTCGACGGCGGCCGACAGCCAGACTTCGGTGCAGATCAAGGTCTACCAGGGTGAGCGGGCGATGGCCAAGGACAACCGGCTGCTGGGTGTATTCGAACTGGTCGGCATCCCGCCGGCTCCGCGGGGCATTCCGCAGATCGAGGTGGCCTTCGACATCGACGCCAACGGCATCCTGAACGTGACGGCGAAGGATCGCGCCACCAACAACGAACAGAAGATCACGATCACGTCTTCGTCGGGCCTGAGCAAGGAGGAGGTGGAGAAGATCGCTCGCGACGCCGAATCGCATTCGGCCGAGGACAGGGCGCGCAAGGAAGAGATCGAGCTGCGCAACCAGGCCGACAGCATGATGTACAGCGTCGAGAAGATGTTGCGCGAGCACCGGGACAAGATCGGCCCGGAGGAAGCCGCCAAGGTGGAAGCCGCGGTGAAGGAGACCCGGCAGGCGATGGACGCGGGAGGAAAAGAGAAGATCCAGGCGGCGATGGACAAGCTGACGCAGGCTTCGCACAAGCTGGCCGAGGTGATGTACAAATCCGCGGGTCCCGCCGCCGGCGCCCCGCCGCACAGCGATGGCGCATCGAATGGAGCGGGCAAGGAGAAACCGAAGGACAACGTTGTCGACGCCGAGTTTGTCGACGTGGACGACAAGAAATAAGCGGCCTCGGGCGAGGTCCGGACCATGCCGCCAAAACGAGACTACTACGAGGTGCTGGGCCTGCAACGCGGGGCCGGCGAGGAGGACATCCGCAAGGCGTACCGGCGGCTTGCGCGCAAGTATCATCCTGATCTGAATCCGGGAGATAAGGCCGCCGAGGAGCGGTTCAAGACGCTTCAGGAAGCTTACGACGTCCTCAACGATCCGAAGAAGCGGAAGATGTACGACCAGTACGGCTTCTACTCGGATCAGGTTCCCGGAGGTGGCGGTCCGTTCGAACAGCGCGGGCCGCACATGGACTTCGGCGGGTTCGACTTTGGCGACATTTTCGGTACGCCGCGCGGCGGAGGACCCCGCCCTGGTCCGGGCATGGGTGGGGCCGGCATGGGCGAGGAAGGGTTCAAGTTCGGCGACCTGTTCGGGCAGTTTTTCGGGCGGCAGCGGGGCGGAGCCCGGCAGCAGCCGGAGGCCGGCACGAACCTGGAGTATGCGCTGAACGTGGATTTCTGGCGGTCTGTGAAGGGAACGCAGGTCCGGCTGAACATTCAGCGGCAGGACGCGTGTGCGTCCTGCCGGGGATCGGGCAGCGCCGGGGGCAACCGGATCATTTGTCCCAACTGCAACGGGTCTGGAAACGTGACGCAGCAGGCCGGGGCGATGCGGTTCAACCTGAGCTGTCCGCGGTGCGAGGGCGCCGGCCAGCTTCGTGACGTGTGTCCGGCCTGCCAGGGCGAGGGCAGGATTACGACAATGGAGCCGGTGGAGGTGCGGCTGCCACCCGGCGTGCAAAGCGGCGACCGGCTACGGGTGGCCGGAAAAGGCAACGCAGGACTGCGGGGGGGGGCGCCCGGCGACCTCTACATCACCGTCCGCGTCGACCCTCATCCGTTCTTCCGGAGGGAGGGCGACGACATTCATATTTCGGTGCCAGTGACGGTGTGGGAAGCGGCGCTGGGGACCAAGATTGAGGTGCCCACGGTCGACGGCCGGGCGATCCTGAAGATCCCGCAGGGCACGCAGAACAACCAGAAGTTCCGGCTGCGCGAAAAGGGCGTCCACAACGCCCGCAAGAACACCCGCGGGGATCAGATCGTGGAGGTGCAGGTGCAGGCGCCCAAAGCCGCTGACGAGCGGACGCGCGCGATCCTGCGCGAGCTGGCGCACCTGCATCCGGAAGATCCCCGCGCGGATCTGTGGTCCAAGGTGTAGGGCGGAGGAAGACGGATGGGCAAGGGGAAATCGAAGGCGGCGTACATGATCTCGGCGGTCGCCGAGCAGTACAACATCCATCCCCAGACTTTGCGGCTGTACGAGCGCGAGGGACTGCTGCGCCCTTCGCGAAGCGACGGCAACACGCGGCTGTACACCGACAGCGACCTGGAGCGGCTCGAAATCATCCTCAAGCTGACGCGGGATCTCGGCGTGAACCTCGCCGGCGTCGAGATCATTCTGAACATGCGGGCGCGGATGGAGGCGATGCAGCGCGAGATGGGCGAGTTCATCGCGACGCTGAACCGGGAATTGCTGGCGCGGGCGCAGACGGCGCGTCCGGAGCCGGAGAATTCCCTGATTCCGGTGGTGAACCTGAACGTGCCAGCCATGCAGGAGACGCCCAAGCCGCAGCGGGCGGCCCGGACGCGCCAGCCGAAGTAGCGGCGCCGCTCACCCTTCAAACAGCGGCGCGATCTCGCGCGTGGCGATCATTTCCTTGGCGGCGAACGGTTCGATGTAGTAGAACTCGCGCCCGGACGGGGTCTCGCGAATGGACTTCTTCCAGTCAATGCCGAGCGCGGAATAGATGGTGGCGGCGACATCCTCCATGTAGATCGAGCGCTTCACGCCCCAGCCAGGGTTGACGACTTTCGCACCCGCTGCGTCGGTGCCGCCGATGACGCGGCCGCCCCGCACGCCGCCGCCGGCCACGAGGGCGGTCATGGCGTACTGATAGTGGTCGCGTCCCTTGAGCCCTTCGGTGAGGGCTCCCGGGGTCCGGCCGAACTCCCCCATGCAGATCACGAGAGTCTCGTCGAGCAGGGTCCTGCCGCCGGGCCGTTTCCGCGAGGCGAGGTCCTCGATCAGAGCGGCCAGAGCGGCGTCCAGGTCGTGCGAGAGCCGGTAAAAATTCTCGCGTGAATAGATGTCCTTGTGATGGTCCCATCCGTTCTGCTGGAGGAAGAGGAAGCGCGTTCCGGCGTCGGCTTCGATCAGGTTGCGGGCGAGAATCGCCGCGTCGCCCGTGATGGTGGATCCGTACCGCTTGCGTTCGCCCGGGTCGAGGCGGAACAGTTTCTCGGTCCGCGGATCGGTGATCATACGGTGGGCGGCCTGGTAGTGATCGTTGTAGTCGCGGAAGGCTTTCGCCTCCGGGGAGGGGTCGTGGCGAAGGCGGGCGTCGAAATCCTGGAGCATCGCCCAGCGGCGCTCGTAGCCGGCGCGCTCCTCCGGCGCCAGGGCGTAGGCGGACATGCCGGTGGCAGTGTCGACGTGGAAGGGCGCGTACCGGGCGGGAAGAAAGCCGGACTTGAGAAGTCCGGCCTGGCTCTGCGTCACGTTAAAGGCCACGTACGGCGGCAGGATGTCGGAAGGCCGGCGTTGGGCCCAGGTCTCGAGCGCCACCACCGAGCCGACGGCAGGGACCTCTTTCTGGAGGGCCGGATTGAGCGAGTGAGCGGACTGCACATAGTACTGCGCGCGACCGTGAACGCTGTCCCAGGCTTCCATGCCGCGGACCAGGGCGACGCGGTCGAGCTGGCGGGCGAGACCGGGGTAGAGGGCCATCGGCCACTTGACGCCGGGCCTGACTTCGCGGATGTCGAAATCCTCGGGGGTCCATTTCCCTTCCTTGAGGTCCCATCTGTCGACATGGCTCTGGCCTCCGTCGAGCATGACGAAGAGGCAGAAGCGCGCCGATCCGCGAACCCGGGCGCCGCCGTTGGAGTAGGCGTTGAGCGGGGCCATGGCCGGAGCCATCCAGCAGCCTGTCATCGAGACGCCGCCGAGGCGGAACATCTGCCGGCGGGTGAGAAACAGGGGACGAGGGAGCTTCATCGGGTCCTCCCGGCGCGGCCTAAGCGGGAGGGTACGATTCGGCGCGGGGCCGCGGCCGGTCCCGCGCCGGCTAGTAGTGAAACAGGAAATCGGTCTTGTTGAGCAGCAGCCATTGCAGATCCTCGTAGCCGCGCCGTCCCCCGGCGGCGATCCACTCTCGGGCCATGGCACTTTCCTGGGGGGAGGGGCGGCGATTCAAAAATCGCGCGAACAGGATTTCGACGGCTTTCTCCGGCGGATGCGCCTCGGCGATCAGGGCGGACAGGTGGCCGCCGGGCCGGGCCTTGACCTGGTTGAGCACCCAGGGGCTGTTCATGAGCAGCACGGCCTGCGTGATGTCGCCCTCGTTGGTCCGCTCGGCGTATTCGCGGTTGGTCTGGCCGAACGATTCAAGAAAAAAGTTGATGTCCTTGAGGCCCGGATACCGGCCCTTAAAATCTTCCGGGGACCGGGTTTCGGTGGCGTACCGGGCGCGAAAATCGGTGCCGCGGACGGGAATGTCCGTGTACAGTCCCGTGGCGTGCACGATCGAATCGTGAACCTGCTCGGCCGTCAGCCTGCGGACGAACCGCCGGGCGAAGTAGCGGGCGTAGGACTCCTTCCATTCGCCCGCGAACCGTGACGACAACCGGTAGGCGGACGACTTGGCGATCAGCTTGTGCAGTTTCTGGAGGCTGTGGCCGTTGGCGCGAAAATACTCCGCCAGCGCGTCGAGAAGTTCGGGGTGCGTCGCCTGCGGACGGGCGAGATCGAAGTCGAGCGGCGGATCGACGATTCCGACGCCCATCAGCGCGGCCCAGTGCAGGTTGACGGTGGCGCGGGCGAACTGCGGATGGGACGTGAGCATTCTGGCGAATTCGGCCCGCAGATTGCGCGACGGATCGGGTCTTTCGCCGGTGAACAGAAAGACCGGCTCGGCCGCGCCCTTGCCCCGGCGCGGCACACGCACGACTGTACGGGCGCCCATGTCGTAGCCGGGGCCCTTGTCGTCGATCGAATACTCGTCCTGTGTGGTGGCCACTTCGACGCGGCGGAGAATGCGCGTCCGGCCGAAGAAGGCGCCCATGCGGTACAGTTCTTCCCGCTTCCGGCGCGCCAGCCAGGTGTTGATCTTCTCGAGGTGGCGCTCGCCGTCGTGGCAGGAAACGCAGTTGAGATCGACGCCCATGAAATGCTTGACCGCGTTGATGGCGAGTTCGTCCGAGGTGTCCTCGTGGACCGTGTCTTCGCACTTGACGCCGATGACGACCCACCGCGCCAGGTAGCTGGCCGGGCCGACGTACCAGTTGCTGGCGGCGGTGGCGGTGAGCATGTCGGTCACCATTTCGTTGTAGGGACGGTCGATCTGGATGTTGTCGTAGATCCAGCGGTAGAAGAGGTTCTTGCCCTCGTTGCCAATCCGGTTGGCGGCGGCCATGGCGAGATCGCCGAACCAGTAGGTCCAGCGGGCGCGGTAGGCCGGGGAGCCGACCAGCGCGTCGACGAGTTTGTCATGCTTGGCGGGATCGGCCGAAGCCACGAATTCATCGAGCGCGGCGGCGTCCCCGACGCGTCCGATCAGGTCGAGGTGGACGCGGCGGAAGTACTCTTCATCGCTCGCCAGCGGCGCGTGCGGAATGCCGTCGCGCTCCATGCGGCCGAAGATGTGCTCGTCGATGAGGTTGCGGCGCGGCGCCGGGGGGACAGGGGCGGCGGCTGTGCCGCCGGCCAGCGCAGTCAGCCGCTCGGCTTTGGCGCGGTGTCCCGGCGGAGGCAAGGGAGGGTGGTCCTTCGGCAACTGGCACAGCGCTGTCGCCACGAGCCACGCTCCCAGGACAAAAGCGCGCATAGATGACCACAATTATAGTTCGCCCGCCGGACCACGGCAGGCCGCTTCGGACGTCATTCGGCCGGGCAGGGCCCGGAGCCCGGGAACCACCGCAGATTCCGCCGCATGCGGCCGGCGGCCTCGACATCGAATCGCAGCCGGCCGTCGGTGAGATCCTCGGGCGATAGCCTGGGCATGGCCAGACCGGTCGTCGAGTGAATCCGGGTCGCGGCGAGGACGTGGTAGATCTCGTGGGCGATGACGCGGCCGACGGCCCGCGCATACAGCAGGCCCCGCAGCGAGCGGTCCCGCGCAAACATGCCCATCAGTGTGTGGAGCCGGATCGACTCGCAGTCGATTTCGACGATGGGGAGAATCTCTCCGTCGGTCATGTGGGTCCAGCCCATCGGTCCGCGGAAGCGGGCGAGGTCGGAGCCGACGTCATCGCGGCAGGAACCGCGCAACTTCACCACGATCCCCCGTCCCCGAATCAGGACCGGGTCCCGCCGGCCATAGGCGTGGACACGCACCGGGATCCCGGCGTCTTCAAACTGAAGAGTGATTTCGCTCTCCGCGCCCAGCCTTGTCAGAGGGGGAACGCCGGCGGAGAACAACATCACGATGTGGATGGTTTCAGAAAGACACGGCGGCGCCGGACCGCGTACAGTCTCCTCCCTGGGGAGCAGCAGCCAGACGAGACGCAATAGCACGCTCAGAGGAGAGCAAGAGGGCTGCCACTACTGCGAACGCTCCGAGCGCCGTTCGAGAATCCAATACACCGGCAGGCTCACCAGCATCAGCGCCAGCCCCGCCAGCGATTGCCATGGCGCGGAATAGACGGTGCTGGCGAGAACGCCGAGCGTGATGAGGGCGAACAGCCCGGGCACGACGGGATATCCCGGAACGCGGTAGGGGCGCGGGGCGCCCGGGTCCCGCCGCCGCAGCAGGACGAGCGCGACAGCCGCCAGGCCGAAGAACATCCAATGAGCGAACATCGCCGAATCGGTGAGCTTGTCATAGGAGCCGGAGAGCGCCAGCACAACAGACCATCCGGCCGTCAGGAGCACGGAGCAGACCGGCACGTGCGCGCCGGAAACCTTCCCCAATATTTCGGGGAACAGCCCGTCACGGGCCATGGCGAAAGGAACGCGGGCGCCCGACGCCATTCCGGCGTGGATCGCCCCGAGAGACGAGATCATCATCACGCCGGCCATCAGGCCGGCCGCCATCGGTCCGAGGTAGTTGCGAATCACCTCCATGGCGACCGACGAGTCAAGGGAAACCGAAGCGATCTCGGTCGGAGTGAGAACATAGAAGTAGGACGCGTTGGCAAACAGGTAGAGCGCCGCAACGACGACGATGGCGCCGAGAAACGCCCGGGGAATGTTCCGCTGCGGGTCCCGGACTTCGCCGACCAGGGGGGCGAGATTGGCCCATCCATGAAAGCCCCACAGCGCGCCGAGCATGGCCGCGCCGAATCCTGCCCATCCTCCGCGGGCCCCGGCGGCGACGCCTTCGCAGGCGCCGCCCGAGTTGATCAGGCCGTAGTTGGCCCAGTCGCCGCGCACGGCCAGGAACCCCGCCACTCCGACGGCGGCCACGGCGACGGTCTTGAAGATGGTGAGCGCGATCGCGATGCGTCCGGTCGACTGAACGGCGGCGCAGTTGAGCAGCGCGGTCAGGACCAGGGCCAGGGTCGAAACCGCCTGCAACCCGCCGAGTTTGACGGGCCCCGCCTCAAACCGGACGGCGTTGAGGGCGCCGCCGGTGACGATGTTCAGGAAGATCGCCGAGGCCACGGCCTGGGCGGCCAGGGCGCCGCCGCGCGCCAGGAAAAAGTACGTCCAACCATAGAGGAACGCGAAGCGCCGCCCGTAGGTTTCCCTGAGAAAGACGTACTCTCCGCCCGCCGCCGGCATCATCGCGCCGAGTTCGGCGTAGGTGAGAGCGCCCGCTGTGACCAGCAGCGCGGCGGCGAGCCAGGCGCCGAGCACGGCGGCCGGGGTGTCCACGTTGCAGGTCATCACGCGCGCCTTGAGGAACACGCCCGTGCCGATGATGTTGGCGATGTTGATCGACATCGCCGCCAACAGGCCGAGCCCCCGCACGAGTCCCTGCGGATTCTGCATCGCCGGCCATCATACCATCCGGGGCGCCACATCCCCCGCCGGGGCCGGTCCGCCTGCGGGTTCAGCTGAAAGGCGGTAGTGGATCACGGCGGTGGTTCCGAGCAGGAGTTCCCTGGTTTCCATCGTCTGCGCTCCGAGGGCCTGTGTGAACGCCGCCAGAGCCTCCTTCCAGGAGCCAGAGAACCGGCAGCGCGGCCAGTCGCTGCCATACATCAGTCGGGCCGGCCCGACGGCCGCCAAGAGGCGCTGAATGTAGGGCCGGTAGTGGGCGGCGTTCCAGGCGCCCGGGCCGGCGCTGTTGATCAGGCCAGCGATCTTGAAGACGCGCGACGGCTCTCCGGCCAGCGCTTCCACCGCCCGCTCCCAGACATCGAATTCGCCCGGCCGAAAAGCCGCTCCGGCGGTGGCGGCGATGGCCTGGCGGGGCAGGCCGGGCACGCGCGCTGCCTGGTCCGGGGTGATCCACAGGTCGCAGGCGAGGCCTCTGCGGGCGAGCCGGTGGAGCCAGGGCGGCGACTGATCGGTGAATCGGTGCCGGACCGCGGCGAACCGGGGATGACGCTGCCAGCGGTCGAGGTCCCTTTCGTCGGCCGTCCAGCCGACGACGCCGAGGATCCAGGGATGGAGCGCGGTGAGGTCCAGCAGCCAGTCCGTCTCGGCCGGGTCGTCTTGCAGGGCCGAGACAACGACCCCGTCGAAGCGGGCGCGCGCGAGGACCGGCCAGAGGTCATCCGGCCGGAAATCGCGCCGCATGTGTTCGGGGGCGGACGCCATCCAGGGGCAGTCGAAACGGGAGCGGTCGCAAAACTGGACGGCGCAGTCGATTCGCACAGGGGCACCCGTCTTCACTTTGACACAGGAAACAGGAGAGACTGGAACGAGGACGTCGCGCTTTTCGTAACTACGGAGGGTGCTTCCGGACAGCATGGGCGACTCTTGCTACGCCATCGAAGCGAACGATCTTGTCAAAGTGTTCCGCACGCGCTGGAGGCGCCGCGAGGTGCGCGCCGTGGACGGCATTTCTCTCCAAGTGGAGCCGGGCGCGACCTTCGGGCTGCTGGGCGCCAACGGCGCCGGCAAGACCACGTTCGTGAAGATGATTCTCTCGGCCGTGCGCCCGACATCAGGCTGCGCGAAGGTTTTCGGGCGGGATTCGCGCAGTCCCGACGCGCGCCTGCCGGTCGGATACCTGCCGGAGAACCACCGCTTTCCGACCTACCTGACCGGCGCGGGCATGCTGGACCTCTACGGCGCGCTGTCCGGCATGAGCGAGGCGGCGCGCAGACGGCGCATTCCGGAACTGCTCGAGCTGACGGGGATCGGCAAATGGGCCGATATCCGGCTGGGCAAGTATTCCAAGGGCATGCTGCAACGGGTAGGTCTGGCGCAGGCGCTGTTGCACGATCCGAAACTGCTCATCCTGGACGAGCCGACCGACGGGGTCGACCCGGTAGGCCGCGTGCACATCCGCGGGGTGCTCCAGACGCTTGAACAGAAGGGCACGGCGATCTTCATCAACTCGCACCTGCTCAACGAGGTCGAACTGTTCTGCCGGGATGTGGCCATCATCCACAAAGGCAGGGTCGCCCTGACGGGACGGGTCAAGGACCTGACACGCACAAAGGGATTCCGCGTGTCGACGTCGGGGGCGCCCGAACGTCTGCGGGATCATCTGTCAGCGAAGGCGGCGGCGGTGGCTTCGTTGAACGGGTCCGTGCAGTTCCACTTCGCCACGATCGAGGAGGCCAACGAGGCTGTGGACGCGCTACGGGCTGAGAAGTGTCTGGTCGAATCGCTGACCTCTTCGGCGAGCACGCTCGAAGAGGTCTTTGTCCGGACGGTGCAGAATGGGTAGCCTGTTCTGGATTCAGACGGCGGGCCTGATCCGCGACACGTTTCGCGAGGCGATGGCGCGAAAGATCTTCTGGGGCCTGTTCGGGCTGTCGACGCTGATGATCCTGTTCGTGCTGTTCCTGTTGCGGATCGACGTGGTGGAGGGCGCCACGGCGACGATCGGGCTGTTCGGATTCGAGCGCACGCGCCTGATGGACGTCGACCGGATCGTTCGCGGAGCCCACTCGTTCGTCGCCGCGTTTCTGTACAGTTTCGGTATGTTTCTGGCGGTGTTCGCCAGCGCGGGTCTGGTTCCGGCCATCCTCGAACCGGGGCGGATCGAACTGCTGCTTTCCAAGCCGGTGGGGCGGGCGCACATTCTGTTCGGCCGTTTCGCCGGGACCCTCCTGGTGGTCACGGCGAACATCGCGTGGCTGGTGGCGGGCGTCTGGGTTGTGTTCGGTTGGAAGACGGGGATCTGGAACGCGGCGTTTCTGTGGACGATCGCAACGACGGTGTTTCTGTTCTCGGTGCTCCTTTCGGTGGTTTTTCTCACGGGGGTCGCCTTCGAGAGCACGGCGCTTTCCACGATGATCCCCGTCGCGATGATCATCGTCAGCCCGATTCTGGCACAGGAACGCACAATGGTGAAGCTGATGAGTTCGGAGTGGTCGCGGCAGGTCTGGAGAGGACTCTACTATGCGTTGCCCAAGGCGGCGGATCTCGCGATGGTCACACTCGGGCTGGTCCGCGACCGGCAGGCCGACTGGTGGTGGCCCGTCTGGACGTCCGGGGTCTTCGGCGCCGTCTCGCTGGCGGCGGCCGTGATTCTCTTCCGTAGGAGGGATTTCTGATGCGAATCGCCGGCGCGGTTCTGGCCGCGGCGCTTGTGACGGGATGCGCGAAGCAGGGGGCGAAGCAGGAGGCGGCGACGGTCGACCCGCAGGTCGCGCGCCTGATCCCGCACGACGCCATCGGGATGGCGGTGGTCGAGATGGAGAAGGTCCGCAACAGCGGCCTGTACCGCAAGTACGCCGCCGCGCTGCCCGAGCTGGACAGAGCCGTCGCGGCGGCCGGATTCGATCCCCGCAAAGACATCACGCGGCTGGTGATCGCCACCGACGGCAATCGGATGGTCGCGGTGGCGCGCGGGAACTTCGACCGCGACAAACTGGCGGAGACGATCGCCGGGATGGGCGCGACGAAATCGGAATCCGACGGCTGGGTGCTGTTCACAAGGGGCGGGCGAACCGCCGGGTTTCCCTCGCCGACTCTCGCCGTGGCCGCCTCGACGGAGGGCGTGAAGGCGGCGATGGCGAGAGCAAAGGAGAATGCCGGCCTGCCGGCTCATCTGGAGAAGCTGGCGCGCGGCGTTCCGTCGGGCGCGGCGATGTGGGGGGTCCACTGGGGCGCGGTGACGTTGAACCTGCCGCGGTCGAGCAACCTGGCCAACCTCGACAAGCTGCTGGCCTCGATGGAGACGGTCACGGCGTGGGCGAACCTGGGCGACGGCGTGGAGTTCACTATCGCCGGGGAGACCGCCGGCGAAGAAGCCGCCCGAAAGCTCCAGTCTCAAATCAAAGGCATCATCGGGCTGGGGCGCCTCACCACGCCGGACGACCAGCCGGAGCTGCTTCGCCTCTATGACGGAATTGAGGTGAGGGTGGAGGGCAAACGGGTGGTGACGCGAGGCGCGGCCAGCTCCGGCCAGATCGGCCAGTTGATGCCGCTGGCCCGCCGGTTTGTGCCACAGCGGTAGTCGACGCCGACGCCGCGAAAATCCACGCTGCGTCTGTCCTATCCGGGTCAGGCGGCGGATTTTGGGAGAAAAGGCCCGGGCACGGAACGAAACGAAGCCAAATCTCGTCCGTCCAAGCATCAACGGGAAAGCCTCCCGCGAGCACCCTTTCCCCAACCATCCAAGGTTCGCGGGAGGCCCCCAAGTCAAGCGCCGCTAGTTTACCACAGGTTTATGGCGATTCGCCCCCGAAGGAAGTGTTTTCGGCCCGCCGTGAAGGGCGTCAAACGGGAGACCGGGTTCAACGCCGGGTGCCGGCCACCTCGACACGGAAGCGGAACAGAGACTTTCCCGCCGTCACGTAGACTGTTTTCAGGTCCGGGCCGCCGAAGCAGACGTTGGTGACGGTGTCCTCGTAGATCGGCACGAAGCGGATCCTTCGGCCGGCCGGGGAGAAGACGTGGATTCCAGCTTTGGTGTCGAGCGTCTCGCTGGTGCCGCGAGGCTGATTCAGCCCGGCGGCGCAGTAGACGTTGCCCTCCGAATCGATGGTGATTCCGTCGGAGCTCCGGCCGGGATAGAAGTTGACGAAGACGCGCATGTTGGCGACCGAGCCGTCCGGCAGAAGGTCGTAGGCGCGAAGCATGCGCGCGCCGCCTTCGGCCTGGTTGGCCTCGACGAGGTAGAGGATGCGGCCATCGGGCGAGATGGTGATTCCGTTGGGGCGCTGGATGGCGGGGCGCTCGAGGATACGGACGACCTTGCCGTCCGGGTCGATCCGGTGAACCGTACCGCCGGGGAGATCGGTAAAGTAGAGGCGGCCCTGGTTGTCGAACGTCACGTCGTTGGGAGCGGTGAGCTTCAACCCCATCGAGTTGTCGGCCAGAACTTCGACGCGGCCGGACTTCATGTCGGTCCGGGTGACACGCGGCCGGGCTTGGTTGCCTTCGCAGGCCACCAGGCGCCATTCGGGATCGAAGACGAGACCGTTGGCGCCGTTGCTGTTCTCCCGGAAGACCGACAGCGTCCCGTCGGTGGCCAGCTTCATGATGCGATGCGTGCGGGTTTCGGTGAAGTAGACGTTGCCCGCGGCGTCGGCCGTGGGGCCCTCGAGGAAAGCCACATAGGTGGCGAGTTCGACTTCCGGGGTCCGCAGTTGCATCACATTCCATCCTTGACGAGAATCGCCTTCGTATAGGCTATCCGAAATCCATGTCGCTCATAATTGCGTTGGGAGGCGCTGCCGGGCATGGCGGCGGCAGCCGCCAGTTCGCAGCCGGCGCGGGCGGCCTGGCGCAACCGACCGGCGATGAGCGCACCGTGAACGCCGCGGCCGCGCCACGGGGGGAGCGTGCTGTCGCCGAACAGCATCGCCGTGCCGGCGTCGACCGCCATCGCGGCGGCCCCCACCGGGACGCCTTCGACCCGGGCGAGGAAGGCCGTTTCCCCCTCCGCTCCGGCGAACACTTCGAACATCTCCACCATGTCCGGGTTCAGCGGCTCGGTATCGGCGAACCCTTCCATCAGCGTACGGGCCCACAGGCGTCGGCAGGGGGCGGCCGCTTCCTCGACCGTCACGCCGGAGGGAACCTCCACCTCCGGCGGCCCGTCCGGAGGGACGGCGCGCACGAGGGTGTGCTCGAAGTGAGAGATGCGGAAGCGGTGGCGGCCGAGCAGTCCGACGAGTCCGGCGTCGGCGTAGGGGCACAGGGAGACGACCGCGGGAGCGCCGAGGCCGAAGAAGAACGATTCGAGCATCTGGAACTCGTCCGCCGTGACCGGTCCCGCCATTCCCACGTGCAGCGCCTGCGACAGCGGAGAGGCGGATCCATAGTAGAAGGCGACGCCGCCGGCAACCTCCAGCCGCCGCGATCCGCTCTCAGGACGCTCGGCGGCCCAGCAAGCGAAGCAGGCCGACGCGGCGGCCAGTTCGGCCTGTTCCAGCCGCCGCGCCAGGCCGATCCCGCTCAGCTCCACAGCCGGTCGTTCGTCCGGTCTTTGTCCCAGTAAGGCGTAGGTTCGAAGTAGCCCTCGCCGGGCGCCAGGTGCTGTTTGACAACGTCCGGATTGAGTTCGACGCCGAGTCCCGGCCTTTCGGGGACCAGGGCGAATCCTTTCCGGAAAAGGGGCTTCTCAATTCCTGTGACCATGTCCTCCCACCAGGGAACATCGACAGAGTGGTGTTCGAGGGCGAGGAAGTTTTCCGTGGCGGCGGCGCAATGCAGGTTCGCCATGAAGCTGACGGGAGTGCCGGCGAAGTGCATCGCCATTGGCACGCCGTACTCCTGGGCCGCATCGCCGATCTTTTTCGTTTCGAGGAGTCCGCCCGAGGTCGCCAGGTCGGGATGAATCATGTCGACGGCGTGCATGGCGCACAGCTTGATGAAGTCCTCTTTGAGGTAGATGTCCTCGCCGGTGAGGATGGGGACGTCGACGGAGTCGGTGATCTTTTTCAGGAGTTCGGCGTGCTGCCACGGGATCATGTCCTCGAGCCAGGCCATGTTGTACCTCTCGAGCGCACGGGCCAGGCGGATGCAGGAATTGACGCCGATATGGCCGAAGTGGTCCGCGGCGAGGGGCACTTCCATGCCGATGACCTCGCGTACCCTGGCGACGTAGTCCGCCATCAGTTCGACGCCTTTCTGGGTCAGTTCCATGCCGGTGAACATGTGCTGGGTCCGGGAAACGTCGCGGGAGGTGATGCCCAGGGGGCGGGAGAGCGTGCCGGAGATCTTTTCGACCAGGCCGACGCCGAGATCCATCTTGAGGAACGTGAAGCCGCTGTCCATGCGCTTTTTGAGGCGTTCGCCGAAAACGCGGGGATCCTGCGATTGAGTGGTATCGGCGTAGAGGCGGATCTGGTCGCGGAACTTGCCGCCGCCAAGCATGCGGTAGGCGGGCACGCCGTAGGCCTTGCCGGCGAGATCCCAGAGGGCCATTTCGACGCCGCAGACGCCGCCACCCTGGCGGGCGTGGCCGCCGAACTGTTTGATCTTGCGGAAGAGGCGGTCGACGTCGCAGGGGTTTTCGCCGAGCAGGCGGCTTTTGAGCATCAGCGCGTAGTTTTTCGAGGCGCCGTCGCGAACCTCGCCGAGGCCGCTGAGGCCCTGGTTGGTGTCGATGCGGATGATCGGGCACGTCATCGGCGCGCCCTGGACGACGGCGACGCGCAGATCGGTGATTTTCAGCTGCGATGGTTTGGAACTGGTGTTGACGTGTTGCTGATAGGCCTCGAGCGTCTCGTCGCCCCAGAAGGCGAGGGCAGCGGCGCTTCCGGCCCCGCGGAGGAAGTCACGGCGGTGGAGGGACATAGTTTGCTCCTTGCCTTCAGAGTACCTCCGTTGCGAGGAACAACATGCTGCAAGATTCCTGTTCGCCCGCAGAGCCGGGCGTTGTAAGCTGGAATCTGACAGCAATCTGGGAGGTCAATCAGCTTCGATGGCGATTCGTCGTATCGGCATCCTGACGGGCGGTGGCGACGTCCCCGGCCTCAATTCCGTGATCAAGGGCGTGGTTTACCGGGCCACGGATCTCGGATGGGAAGTCGTGGGGATTCGCCGCGGATGGGAGGGGCTGACGCATCTCAACCGCGACGATCCGGATTCCGCGGCGAGGTACATTCGGATGCTGACGCGGGAAAACACGCGCGTCATCGACCGGTCCGGGGGAACGTGGCTACACACCACGCGCACGAATCCGGCCCAGATGAAGGCGCTGCCGCACCATCTGGAAGGAAAATTCGAGGGCCGGGAAACCGTCGACAAGAAGGGCAACACCAAGGTGACTTACGACGTCACGCCGGCGGTGATTGACAACCTCGCCGGGCTGGGCATCGATTTTCTGGTAGCCATCGGAGGCGACGACACGCTGAGTTACGCAGCCCGCCTGCACAGTGAAAACATCAAGGTCGTGGCGATTCCGAAGACGATGGACAACGACGTCCGGAACACGGAATATTGCATTGGCTTCTCGACCGCGATCACGCGCGCGATGGATGCGATCAACCGGCAGCGGTCGACGGTCGGCTCGCACGAGCGCATCGGGATCTTCCGGGTGTTCGGCCGCGACGCCGGCTACACGGCGCTCTACACGGCCTACGTCACCAGTTCGCGCTGCGCGATACCCGAGTACAAGTTCGATCTCAACAAGATGCTGGACCTGCTGATGCGGGACAAGCGGGGGAATCCCTCGAACTACTCGATCGTCGTGCTCTCGGAAGGCGCGGAGTGGGACGGCTACAAAGTGAAGGAATACGGGGAGCCGGACGCGTTCGGCCACCGCAAGAAGATGAGCGTGGCGGAGGCGTTTTCCGACGAAGTGGTAAGGCGTCTGAAAGAGGAAACCGTGGTGAGCGATCTCACCTATGACCTGCGGTCCGGCGAGGCGGATTTCGTCGACAAGATGGTCGCATCGACGTTCGCGGGCATGGCGGTCGACGCGATTCAGGAGTCGCAGGCCGGGCGGATGTGCGCGATCGTCAACGGGTGTTATCAACTGGCGCCGATTCCGGACCCGGCGCTGGGGCCGCGGAAGGTCGACGTGGCTACGATGTACAACACGGAGAGGTACCGCCCGACCTACGACCGGAAGGTCGGCCTGCCGCTGTTTCTGACCAAGCCTTGAAACGGCTCATTCAACGGTTGTTGGCCCGGGGCGCGGCGGAGGCCTCCGGGCCGGAACTGACTCCGGAACTCGAGCGCCGGATCCGTGCCTCGTTTGACGAAGCGGCGGCCGACGAGGAGCACTTTCCGTCGACAATCGATCCGCGCATCGAGCACGTGCAACTGCTGTTGCGCACCTTCGGCGATCTCGGCGGCGGGCGCGTGCTGGACGTCGGATGCGGCAAGGGCCGGTTCGCCCGCGTGCTGCTCGAGGCGAACCCTTCGGCGCGCATCACGGCGATGGATCTTTCGCTCGAAATGCTGCGGCACGTCCAGCCGGGTCTTCATCCGTGCGCAGCGACCATGACCGCGCTACCGTTCGCCAGCGGCGCCTTCGACGCCGCCTACGCCACTGAATCGCTCGAACACGCCGTGGATATCCGGCGCGCCGTGGCGGAGATCTGCCGGGTGGTGAAGCCGGGCGGGCGGATCGTGATCATCGACAAGAATGTCGAGCATTGGGGCCGCTTCCGGACCCCGGAGTGGGAGCGCTGGTTTTCGCGGGAGCAACTGGAGGGCCTGCTGCGGCGCGACTGCGCCCAGGTGTCGAGCCGGTTTCTCTCCTACTGGGAGGACGTGGAGCCGGACGGGTTGTTCCTGGCCTGGATCGCCCGGAAGTGACGGGCGGGCAGCGCCTTCACTCGAACATGCGCGAGGCGCACCGGGGGCACGGCGCCGCGTTCTTGCTGTCCAGCCGGTCGACGGAATGTGTGGAAGACATCACGCAGTCCCACCGCGCGCAGTGGCGGAGGCCGAAGGTGTGGCCGAGTTCGTGCATGGCTTCCTTGGCGAGCCTCTCCCGCAGAAGCGGATAGTTGCCCGGCAGTCCATAAAACTCCTCGCGCAGCCGGTGGAGCGAGACGATGGCGCGATGGCCTCCCACCTGGGCCTCGCCGAAGACAAAGGTGAAGATCGGCACGAACAGATCCACGGCGGTCACGCCGAGAAGGCGGTCGCCGTTGGCGGCGGGGACCTTGCCGAGATCCCGGAGGAGGGAGGTGGCGTGGTACTGCCCGCGCACGGGATCGAACGCCGGGTCCGGGTCGATCGCCGCCGCTTCGACGTGGCAGGAGATCCGGAGCAGGCGCGCCAGGTCCGCCGCGAGCCCGTCGAGGACCGGTTCGCCGACGCCGAGTCCGACTGGCACGATGCGGATCACTTCAGGCCGTATCGCTTGAGCTTGCTGTAGAGGGTGGTGCGGTCGATGTCCAGAATCCGGGCGGCCTTGGAATGGTTGCCCGCGCATTCCTTCCAGATCCGCTCGATGTGGTGGCGCTCGACTTCCTCGAGGGTGAGCGCCCGCGGGTTGGTCTGAGAGCGCAGGAAACCGAAGGCGGCCGGTTCGATGACATCCCCTCTGGTGACGACCATGGCCCGCTCGATCGCATTTTCCAGTTCGCGGACGTTGCCCGGCCAGTCGCAGGCGGTCAGCAACTCCATCGCTTCGCGGCTGATACGGGGAGGGACGGCGCGGTTTGTCGTCGCGGCGAGGCGGTGGACGAAGTGTTCGGCCAGAAGAGGAATGTCCTCGCGCCGGTCGCGCAGCGGGGGCAGGTCGATGCAGAAGACGTGGAGGCGGTAGTAGAGGTCGGGCCGGAACGAGCCGGTCTTGACCAGCGATTCGAGGTCCTTGTTGGTGGCGGCGATGCAGCGGAAGTCGATCGGGATGGTCTGCGTGCCGCCCACACGGACGATCTCTTTTTCCTGGAGAACCCGCAGCAGGTCGGTCTGGGTGCGGAGGCTGATGTCGCTGATCTCGTCGAGGAAAACGGTGCCTCCGTCGGCGGCTTCGAATTTGCCTTTCTTGCGGTACTGGGCGCCGGTGAAAGCGCCGCGCTCGTGCCCGAACAGTTCGCTTTCAAGCAGCGTTTCTGTCAGAGCGCCGCAGTGAATGACCACCATCGGCATGTTGCGGCGCTGGCTGGCGGCGTGAATGCAGCGGGCAACGACTTCCTTTCCGGTGCCGCTTTCGCCCGTGATGAGGACGGTGGAATCGGTCGGAGCCACCATGTCGATCATTTCCTGAATGCGCTTCATGGCCGGGCCGCGGCCGATCAGGTCCGCGCGGGGGGCCCCGCCGAGGGCGGTTTCCTTCCAACGTTCGGCTTCGACCTGGGCCCGGCGGTGGGACACGGCGTTGGCGACCAGGTGCGACAGTTCATCCGGGTCGACCGGCTTGGTGACGTAGTCATAGGCGCCCCGCTTGAGCGCCTGGACGGCAGTCTCGACGGACGCGTATCCGGTCATGATGATGACGGGCAGGTCGGGGTCGGCCTCCTTGAGCCTGACCTGCAATTCCATGCCGTCCATGCCGGGCATCTTGATATCGAGCAGGGCGAGGTCGAAGCGGCGGGAGGTCACCGCGGCGAGGGCATCGCGCCCGCTGGCGGCGGACTTGACGGCGTAGCCTTCGTTGGTGAACCATTCCTCGAGCGACTCGCGAACCACCTGCTCGTCGTCGACAATCAGAATCGATCCTGCTCCATTCACCGTGTGGCTCCTCCCGAGGCCGGACGCGCCGAAGGCGGGCCGGAGGCCGCCAGAGGCGCGCTGATCGGAAGCCGGACCACGAACTCGGCGCCCTGGCCCGGTTCCGAATGAACCTGGATGGTCCCGCCGTGCTGCTCGACGATGTTGGAGGCGATCGCCAGGCCCAGGCCCGTCTTCTGGCTTCCTTCCTTGGTGGAGAAAAAGGGTTCAAAGACGTGCGGCAGCACGTCCTCGGGGATCCCGGCGCCGGTGTCGCGAACGCGCACCGCCACGGCGGAGTCCTCCTCGGCCGCCGAAACGGCCAACTCGCCGCCGTCGGGCATCGCTTCGATGGCGTTCACGAGCAGGGCCACGATGACCTGTTGGAGGCGCCCCGCGTCGCCGTCGATGACCGGGTGCGGAAGGGCGAGATCCACGCGCAGGACGATTCCCTTCAGATCAAGCTGGTGTTTCACCAGGGCCAGCGAACGTTCGATCACCGTGTGCAGGTTGACGGGCTCGACCTTGCCCGGCGACTGCCTGGAAAACGAAAGCAGGTTGTTGACGATCTCGCCGCAACGTTGGCTTTCCCGCTCGATCATCCGGAGGCGGTCCGCCAGCCGGGTTCGATCCTCGGGGGGCACGGGGAGATGCTCGACGTGACGCAGGCCGAGGCGCGCGCAGGTGAGAATCCCGAACAGGGGGTTGTTGATCTCGTGGGCCACGGTCGCCGCGAGCTTCCCGACCGAGGCGAGTTTTTCGCTGTGCAGCAGGGACTTGTGCGCCATCTCGACCTCTCGCGTTTTGCGCTCCACGCGCTCCTCGAGGGTCCGCGCCCACTGTTCGACTTCCCGCCGGGCAGCCTGGAGGTCCGACGTCATCTGATTGAAGGAACGGGCCACGTCGCCCAGTTCGTCACGGGAGCGGACCGGGAGCCGCAGCTCCAGGTTTCCGCGGGCGACACGCTCGATGCCGGCCTTCAGTTCGCCGATGGGGCGGTGGACGACCATCCAGATGAAGAGGACGCTCGCCGAGAGGATCGACAGCGTCGCGGCCAGCGTGAAGACGGTGAGCATCTCCTGGTTGGCCGCCAGCTGCGCATCGACGGTGGTGAGAGACAGCTGCGCGTCAATGACGCCCAGGACCTGCTGAGCGGGGCTGTGCGCGTGGCAGGCGTTGTCGCTGCACTGAGGCTGGTTGTAGATCGGGCGGATCACGGCGAGGAGGCGCTCGCCGCCGTCGGTGAAGATCCGCGCGCGGTCCGGGCGGTTCAGCTTCGACAGCGGCAGCGACCGGGCATGGCAGGCGTAGCAGGCCTCGGCACGCTTGTCGACGATCTGGCCGATCTCATCGGGCTGGGTCGAGAAGCTGATGCCGCCGGCCTTGCTGAAGACGCGAATCCGGCGGATGCCCGGCTCCTGGCCGATGTCGCGAATGGTCTGGTAGAGCGCCTCGCGGTCGTTGCGGAGCATCTGGTACTGTGTGGCGCGCAGAATGATGTCGGAGACGCGGTCCGCGCTTTGAACCAGCAGTTCCTCCGAGTTGTGCCGTTGCAGGCGGAGGTTCCAGTAGCCGAACAGGCCGAACACGACGGCGACCGCCGCCAGCAACAGCACCGCGAGCTTGGTCGCCAGTTTCATGATTCTTCAAAAACGGGCAGGTTCCTCGCGACGGCGCGAAAGATGGCGAACCCGAGCGCGATGATCGCCAGCGTGACGGCGACCTCGCTCCACCTGGGAACATAATGAACGCCGGCGCTCGCCTCCATACCGGTGACGCTGACGTTCAGACGGTTGGCGATGAAGCCGAAGATGGTGAGCACGGCGCAGGCATAGAGAGCTCCGGGCCGCCGCCGCACCCCGGGCCGGAACAGCGGGACGACCGGCGCGGCCAGCAGCGCGACTTCGAGCGCGAACATCCAGGTCTCGCCGCGGGCGGGATCGAGCGCCGCGAAGGCGCCCCGCGCCCAAAGGTCGGCGAACCGGATCGTCAGGTAGAAGGAAAGCAGCACGGCCAGGGCCCGCGCGAGGCCTTCGAGCAGGGGCAGTTCCAGGTGCTTGCCGAACGCTCTGCTGCTGTGCCAGGACTCGAAGATCGTCATTGCCAGGCCTACGGCGATCGCCGACACGTAGAACAGAATCGGAAGCATCGGCGAGTACCACAGCGGATAGAGCTTCGAGGGGACGATCAGGTACAGGCTTCCGAGCGAGGACTGATGCAGGGTGGACAGGATCACGCCGGCAATCATCAGCGGAACCGAGATGGCGCGCATCAGCCGCAGCGGCGCCTGCCAGCCGAGTTTCTCGAAGACGGCCGGAGCGAACTCGAGCGACAGCACCGTGGTGTAAAGGATCACGCACCAGCCGACCTCGAACATGACCGAGTGCGGGTTCCACATCACCAGAGGGTGCCAGATGCGGTCCGGGCGTCCGAGGTCGAACAGGAGGGCGAGAATCACGAGAAGGTAGCCGAGGAAGGCGGTCAGGATCGCAGGGCGCAGGATCGGCCGGTATTTCGCGATGTTGAAGATGTGCACGATCGCCACCAGGGTGAATCCTCCGGCGGCCAGTCCGACGCCGCAAAGGATGTCGAAGCCGATCCAGAGGCCCCAGGGAAACGCGTCGCTCAGGTTGGTGACCGCGCCCAGGCCCCCGGTGACCCGCAGCCATGTGGCCCAAAGTCCGGCGGCCATCAGGAACCAGAAGGCCGTTCTCCAGAACCAGTAGTTGAAGCGGGGGGAGGGAAGGGCGGGCGTCATGATCCTCTCTCTTTCTTTTCGGCCCGGGCGACCTCGCCGCGGCGATGGGTGATCCACCAGACGCCGCCGAGCAGAACAGATCCAGTGGAGGCGATGCCGGGAACCAGCGACAGGGCGCGCCAGGTGAGGTCCGGCAGCGGGTCATGACCGATAGCGGCAGGCAGGCCCAACTGATCAAAGGGCACGGCCGAAAGGTAGAGGACCGACGTGCCCCCCACCTGATCGATTCCATAGATTCCCGGGTAGTAGTCGCCGGGGTTCGTCTCGAGCCGCTTGCGCGCTTCGGCAATCATCGCCTCCCGCGTGCCGCTGACGGTGGCTCCCACCGGGCAGGCTTCCGAGCAGGCCGTCGGTTTGCCGGCCGCCTGGCGGTCGGCGCATTGGTCGCATTTCCGCAGCCGGGGCAGCCTCGAGTTCCACTCGTAGGCGGGGACCTGGAACGGGCAGGCGATCATACAATAGCGGCAGCCGATGCATCGGGCGGCGTCGTAGACGACCGGACCATCCGCCGTTTTTTGGAGCGCGCCGACGGGACACGCCGACGCGCAGCCGGGCTTCTGGCAGTGCATGCACATCCGGCGCGCGAACCGGTCGCCTCGCGTCTGGACCGCCGTCAGCTTATGGGCGGACAGTTTCTCCTCGGAGGCAATCGTGTCATCGTAGGGAAGGTTCCAGCGCCGGGCGCAGGCGGATTCGCACTGCCTGCACCCGATGCACCGGGTGGAATCGAACAGGATGGCGAAGGCCATGGCCGCTCTCTCCTCTCTTCACCACATTCGTTGGAGTGCAATTGGCTTGCCAGCGCCGCCTAGCTTCCGGTGAGGAAGAACTCTCCGGTCAGGCGGGCCCAGTCCTCGCCGGGGAGGGCGGCGGCGAGGTCGTCCACCGGGCGGCCACCTTCGGCGGCCACCGCGCCGACGAGATCCGGCTGACGGCTATAAAGACGTTCCACGGCATCGTGGATCCAGGCGCGCACCAGGCCGCGCGGGATCATGTTGCGGGCGGTGGACTCCTCGTCCGGCACGTGCAGGGTCATCAGCCAGCCCGCCTGGTATGGGTCGCTCCGGAGCACGGTGGGGTCTTTCGCCACCTGTGGGTTGATTTCCACAACTTCCCCCTCGATCGGCGAAGCCATGCCGGACTTCTGTCCGTGACGAAGGAAACTCCACGCCTTCTGGCCCTGACGCAGCCATTGGCCGGGCCGCGGAAGTTCGATGCCGTCGATCCTGCCTGCCAGGAACGCGGCGAACTCGTCCACACCGACGCGGTAAACGTTCTTGCGCTCCCGCAGGGCCCAGGCGTGTCCAGGATGGTAGGCGAGGTGCGCGGGGATGTGAAATCCGTCGACGTAGTCAGACGTGTAGGCCGGTATCGCCGGAGCCGGCGCGGCGGCGGGAACTTCGTTGCGATGCATCCACCAGTCGATGCTGATGAACACCAGGAAAGTAATGAGAACCAACAGGACCGTCATGTTCTTTGCTCCTTTTCCACAATCCAAAAGGGCAACGGAGTGACCGCTCAGCAGAAGCTTTGTTTGCTGTGACTTATGGGCAGGCTTGGCGGGCTGGTGCGGGACCTTCCGACACCTGGAAGCGGCTGGCCGCCGCCAAAACGTTTGAAACAAAGGACCGGACGGGTGGTGAATTCTCAACACCCCTGTCCGGAGGTTCGTCTGTGAGGAAGGGCCTCAGCCCAGCCGGGCGATCTCCGATTCCAGGTGCGCGAGCCCTTCGTACAACTGCTGCCGGTGGCGGGGATGCGTGGCGCGCTCGAGGTCGGCGAGGACCCGCTGCCGGGTCGACTCGAGGCTTTCCTTTCGAAGCATCCGCTCCCGCTCGTCGGGAGAAGCCGGCGGAGGCATCCGATTTGAACGGGCCTCGTCCGACAACTCCTGCTGGATTTCCACTGATTTGCTTTCCCATCCGCGAGCCATATGCCTTTCATTGTACGCTGAATCACTGTGACACTGACGTTACTGGACTGGACGTTCATCGGGCTGTACTTCGTCCTGAACATCGGCATCGGCCTCTATTACCGGCGCCGGGCGGGATCCTCGCTGAACGAGTATTTCCTGTCGGGTCGCGACATTCCGTGGTGGCTGGCGGGAACATCGATGGTGGCGACCACGTTCGCGGCCGATACGCCACTGGCGGTGACCGGACTGGTGGTTCGGGGCGGGATCGCGGGCAACTGGCTTTGGTGGAACTTCCTCGCCGGGGGCCTGCTCACGGTGTTCTTTTACGCGCGCCTGTGGCGGAGGTCCGGCGTAATGACGGATATCGAGTTTTCGGAGATCCGCTATTCGGGCAAGCCGGCGGCGTTTCTGCGGGGATTTCGGGCGGTCTATCTCGCTGTGCCGATCGGCTGCATCGTGCTCGGATGGGTCAACCTGGCGATGGTGAAGATCCTCATGATGATCTTTGGCGTGGGGAAAGGCACGGCGCTGGCGTACGTGATGGTTCTGATCGCGCTCACGGCCCTCATCTCGACCATCAGCGGATTGTGGGGGGTTCTGGTGACCGATAGCGTGCAGTTCGTCATCAAGCTGGCGATGGTGATTGTGCTGGCGTTTTCCGCCGTGGGCGCGGCGGGCGGGCTGGATGGGTTGAAAGACAAGCTGGCGGCATCGGGGCGCGGCGCGGCGCTCGACTTCGCCCCGGACCTGAACTCGCCGCTGACGCCGTTTCTGACATTTCTGGTCTACATCGGGATGTTGTGGTGGTCCACGTGGTACCCCGGGTCGGAGCCGGGAGGGGGCGGGTTCGTGGCCCAGAGGATGCTATGCGCGCGGGACGAAAAGCATTCCCTGCTGGCCACCTTCTGGTTCAACCTGGCGCATTTCGCCATCCGGCCTTGGCCGTGGATCCTGACGGCGCTGTGCGTGGTGGTGCTCTATCCCGAGCTGACGCAGCCGGGCGGGGATGCGGAAGCCGGCTACGTCCGTGTCATGATCGATCACCTGCCGCCGCACTTCCGCGGGCTGATGATCGCGGGATTCATCGCGGCGTTCATGTCGACGAACGCCACCCAGTTGAACTGGGGCGCGGCGTATCTGGTCAACGATCTTTACAAGCGGTTCCTCCGGCCGGACGAGACCGACAGGCATTACGTGGCGGCATCGCAGGCGGCGACGGTGCTGCTGACGGTGGTCTCGGCTGTGATCACCTTCTACATGGACTCGGTGGCGGGCGCCTGGAAGCTGCTGATGGCGACGGGGGCGGGCACGGGCGGCGTGCTGCTGGCCAGGTGGTACTGGTGGCGTGTGAACGCCTGGAGCGAGGTGTCGGCGATGGTGTCGGCCTTCGCCGCCTCGATTCTGCTCCAGACGGTCTGGAAGCTCGACAGCGACAAGCCGCACGACTTCGCCTGGCTCATGATCCTGACTACGACCGCAGCCACGGCGTGCTGGGTAGCGGTGACGCTGTTGACGCGGCCGGAACCGCGGGAGCTGCTGGGCGAGTTTTACAGGAAGACGAGACCGGCGTTCGGCTGGGGTCCGGTTGCCGACGCGATGCCGGGTGTGGCGCCCGACCGCGACACGGCTTCGAACCTGCTGTGCTGGGCGGCGGGATGCGCGCTCATCTACGGCGCGCTGTTCGGCGTTGGTAAGCTGTTGTTCAAGGAGTTCGGGCAGGGTCTTGTTCTCATTGCGGTCTCGATCGCGGCCGGCGCCGTCCTCTACCGGGACCTCGCCCGGCGGGGATGGCGCGTCGCGGGAGAGTAGGCTGTTTCTGCCGGCGGTCCTGGCGCTGCTGGCGGGGATGGCGGCGCTGCAACTCACTTCGGCGAGGCAGGAATCGCAAACCTTCGACGAAGGCTTCCACCTGACGGCGGGGTTCAGCTACTGGGTCAAGGGAGACTTCCGCCTGAACCGTGAGCATCCCCCGTTGAGCAAACTGGCCGCAGCGCTGCCGCTCCTGTTCACGGGAGCGAAGTTTCCTGAACTGGCCCGGGAGTGGGAGGATGGCAACCAGTACAAACTTTCGGAGGAGTTCCTTTACAACAACACGGTGGACGCCGACCAGTTGCTGTTTCTGGGCCGGCTCCCTGGAATCGCGATGACGATGGCGCTCGGCCTCGCCGTGGCCGCGGTGGCGCGGGCATACGGACCACTGCCGGCGCTGCTGGCCGTATTCTTCTTCGCCACGGATCCGAACCTGCTGGCGCACGGCCGGTACGTGACGTCGGACCTGCCGGTGGCGCTGATGATCTTTCTGGCGGCGGTGACGTGGTCCAAGGCGCTCGAGACGCGGCGGCGCGTCCATTTCGCCCTGGCGGCGCTCGCGCTCGGGCTGGCGCTGGCGACGAAGTACTCCGCGCTGTTTCTCCTGCTCGCCCATCCGGCCGCCGCCGCCGTGCAGAGCTGGCGGGCCAGACGTCCGTACCCGTTCGACGCCCTCGCGCTGGTGACGGCCGGGGGGCTGCTGGTGGTGAGCGCGGTCTATTTGCCTGAGACCGCGCGCGCCCTGCGTGCGCCCGGACTCGGACGTCTGGACAAGCTGCTTCCCGAACACACCGACACACAGAAGGCGGCCAAGCAGGTGGCGCGGGACTTCCGGCTTCCGGCCCACAGCTTTCTGCGCGGAGCGCTGGCCGTCATCCAGCACAACGAAGACGGACACCGGAGCTACTTCCTGGGAAAGACGAGCGACCGCGGCAGCCACTGGTACTTTCCGGTCGCCTTTCTTGTGAAGACTCCGACGGCGGTGCTGGCGGCGGGGGCGGCGGCGGTCCTTCTCGCCCGGAGCATTCCGTTGCTGGCGCTATATCCTGTCCTGTATTTCGCGCTGTCGATGTCGAGCCAGATCAACATCGGCATCCGGCACCTGCTTCCGGTATACCCGTTCCTGTTCGTCGCGATCGCGGCGGCCGCGGCGCGGCTGGGGAGGTCGAGGTGGAGGCGGGCAGCGCTCGCGGCGGGGCTGTCGCTCTGCCTGACGCAGGCGGTCGAGGTGGCCCGGATCAGTCCGTACTACCTGGCCTTTTTCAACACGCTGGCCGGGGGTCCGGAGGCGGGCCGGTTTTATCTGGCCGACTCGAACCTGGACTGGGGCCAGGACGCCAAGCGGCTGGGACAGTGGATGAAAGCCAACCACGTGCCACGCATCTGCGCCTCCTATTTCGGCTCCGCTAATCTCGACTACTACGGCGTCGCCTACGATCAGATTCCCGCCCCTCCGCCCGAAATACCGGATTGCATCGCCGCGGTGAGCGTCACGAATCTCCAGGACGTCTACACGCCGCCGAACGGGCACGCCTGGGCGCGGAAGCGCCAGCCGTTCGCCCACATCGGCCACTCCATTTTCCTGTACGATCTTCGTACGGACCGGAACAAGCGATGATCACACGACGAACCGCGATCTCGGCGCTGGCGGCGGGCTCCGCCGCCCGGGCGCAACGCAAGCCGAACTTCCTTTTCCTGCTGGCGGACGATCACGCCGGCTATGTGATGGGCTGCGCGGGTAATCCGCTGGCGCGCACGCCGAACCTCGATCGGCTGGCTTCCGAGGGCACGCATTTCACGCGACACTTCTGCAACTCGCCGGTGTGCACGCCGTCGCGGCAGTCGTTCTTCACCGGACAGATGCCCTGTTCGGCGGGGGTGACGGTGTTGCGGACGCCGCTTTCCGAACAGAAGCCGACCCTGGCGAAGCAGCTCAAGAAGGCCGGCTACGCCACGGCCGTCTTCGGCAAGATGCACTTCAACACGCCGTCGCGCTCCGGGCTCCACGGGTTTGACCAGGCCATGTGCGAGGACGCGATTACGAAGGCGTGGTCGCAGAGGACGCCCGGGCGGACAGTTGGGGCCGATGTCCGCACCAAGCCGCCATGGCGGCCGTTCCGCGATCCGGCGAGCATCTGGCTCAACGCCGACAAACTGCCGTATCCCCGGCATGACGCGGACATGCGCGGGACGTTCATCGCGGGCGAAGCATGCCGGTATCTCGATGAGCACAAGGACAAGCCGTTCGCTCTCTGGGTGAGCTTTCAGGAGCCGCACTCGCCGTTCGACTTTCCGGTCGAGGACAGAGACTTGTTCGATCCGGCGAGGTTCGCGCCACCGAAAGTAGGCAAGGAGGACGCCTGGCAGATTCCGTTGATCTTTCGCGAGCTGTCGGAAGAGCAGAAGCAGGGGATCATCGCGGCCTACTATACGTCCGCGCATTTCCTGGACAGGAATCTCGGCATCGTGCTGAACAGGCTGAAAGCGCTGGGGCTCGACGAGAATACCTTCGTGGTGTACATGGCGGATCACGGCTATTCGCTCGGCCATCACGGGCGGTTCGAGAAGCACTGCGGATACGATCCCGCCCTTCATGTTCCACTGATCATGCGCTGGCCGGGCCGGATCCGCGCGGGACGGAAAGTCGGCGACATGACCGAGCACATCGACGTGCCGGCGACGATCCTGGACATGATGAACGCGGACCCGCTGCCGGTGCAGCACGGCCAGTCCCTGCGGCCCTACCTGGAAGGGAAGCGCGTCTCGATGCCGCGGGACCATATTTTTTCGCAGTATCTGGAGAACGAAGAGGCGTTCATCCGGACGGACCGCTGGAAGTTCATCTTCTGCTCGGGCAAGCGCAAACGGACGGACGGCTACCTGACAGACAATCCGGTTCCGGGCCGCTACGTCCGGCTCTACGATCGCAAGGCGGATCCGGGTGAGTTCACCGACGTCGCCGCCCGGCATCCGGGCGTAGTCCGGCAGATGGAAGACCTGATCCTGGCGAGGTTCCGCGCGACGCATCCGGAGGCGGCGGCCGAGCCGGGCAACCTGGGCCGCGAAGAGGCCATTGAGTGGTACCTGCGTCCGCGGGACGCCTAGATTTCCGCCGGACCGCGAGCCCGACTCACAACCCCGTCCGGCCGGTGTTTCGCGGCAAGGGCGTTCCCGCCCGACCCCTGTGAAATAATCGAAGAGAGAGGCCAACTCGACTTCCCCATGAAGCTTTGCTACCTGGATGCCTTTTCCGGCATCTCCGGCGACATGACCGTCGGCGCGCTGCTGGACGCCGGAGCCGACGCGGCGGCGCTGGTGGAGGCGCTGAGCTCACTCGGGGCCGAAGCTTCCTACCGGATCGAGAAGACTCGCCGGAAGGGCATCGCGTCGACGAAGTTCCATGTCGAGGCTTCAGAAGTCCGCAACCACCGTCATCTGCATCACATCACGGAGATGATCGACCGCTCGGCCCTGTCTCCGCGCGCCCGGGCGACGGCGCGGGCGATCTTCCAGAGACTGGCCGAAGCGGAAGGGGCAGTCCACGGGACGCCGGTCGAAAAGGTGCATTTCCACGAGGTGGGCGCGGTGGATTCTATCGCCGACGTTTGTGGGGCGGCGGTGGCGCTGGACCTGCTGAAGATCGACGCGGTGGCCTGTTCGGCGGTGAACACGGGGTCGGGGACGGTGCGCACCGAGCACGGGACGCTGCCGGTGCCCGCCCCGGCGACAGCAAGGCTGCTCCACGGTGCGCCTGTTTATGCGCGGGGGCCGTCGATCGAGTTGACAACCCCGACGGGGGCGGCCATCGCCGCGACGCTGGCCCGGGAATTCGGACCGCTGCCGCCGATGACGATCCTGGCCAGCGGATACGGCGCGGGCGACCGTGATTTTCCGGAGCACGCCAACGTGCTGCGCGTGCTGATCGGAGAGACGGCGGCGGCCGCGGAGTCGACGACGGTGGCCGTCATTGAAGCCAACATCGACGACTCCACGCCGGAGGTCCTCGGGTACGCGTCGGAGCGCCTGCTGGAGGCCGGAGCGCTGGACGTGTCGCTGTCCCCGGTGCTGATGAAGAAGAACCGGCCGGGCTCGCTGCTGCGGGTGATCGCGCGTCCAGAGGACCGCGAGTCGCTGGCGGGCCTGGTGCTGCGCGAGACGTCCACATTCGGCTTGCGGATCTACGCGGCGGAACGGCGGGTCGAGCCGCGGGAGCACGTCAAGGTGTCGACGCGGCACGGAGAGATCCGCGTCAAGGTGGCCGCCAACGGAACCTTCGCGCCCGAGTACGAGGACTGCCGCAGCGCGGCGCTGGCCGCCGGTGTCCCGCTCAAACAGGTGCTGGCCGAGGCCTCGCACGAGTATCTGAAGCACACACGATGAAACGTTACTACCTGACCACGCCGATCTACTACGTGAACGCCGCGCCGCACATCGGGCATACTTATACGACCATGGCCGCCGACCTGGTGGCGCGGTGGAAAAGGATGCACGGCTACGAGGTCGTGCTGACCACCGGGACAGACGAGCACGGCCAGAAGATCGAGCGGGCGGCGAAGGCCACAGGCAAGACGCCGCAGGAGTTCACCGACATCATTTCGGCCGAGTTCCGGCAGACATGGGAAAAGCTCGGCCTGGGCATCGACCGGTTCAAGCGCACGACCGATCCGGCGCATCACCGGAAGGTGCAGGAACTGTTTCGGGCCTGCAAGGCCAACGGGTTCGTCTACAAGGGCTCCTACACGGGCCAATATTGCGTCTCCTGCGAACTTTACGTCAACGACGCAAAAGAGGGCGATCCGTGTCCCGATTGCGGCCGGCCGACGGAGACCGTGACGGAGGAGAACTACTACTTCAAGCTCTCGGCCTTCCAGGACAAGCTGCTGGAACTCTACGAGCGGGAGCCCGGCTTCATCCAGCCGGACACCCGGCGCAACGAGGTGATCTCGTTCGTCAAGGGCGGCCTCAGCGACCTCTCGATTTCCCGCACGACGATCAAGTGGGGCATCCCGGTTCCGGACGAGGAAAAGCACGTCTTCTACGTCTGGTTTGACGCGCTGACGACGTACATGAGCGCGGTGGAGGGCGAAGACCGCTGGCCGGCCGACCTGCACCTGATCGGCAAGGAGATCGTCCGGTTTCACGCCATCTACTGGCCGGCGTTCCTGATGGCCGCCGGCTGGGCGCTGCCGAAGAAGGTCTTCGCGCACGGGTTTCTGCTGTTCGACAACGACAAGATGAGCAAGTCGAAGGGCAACCTGCTGCGGCCCCTGCCCATTCACGAAGTGATCGGAGCCGAGGCGCTGCGCTATTTCCTGCTGCGGGAGGTGGTTTTCGGGCAGGACGGCAACTTCAGCCTGGAGGCGGTGATCAACCGGTACAACTCGGATCTGGCCAACGGCCTGGGCAACCTGGTGAGCCGCACGTTGAGCATGATCGAGCAGTACCGAGGCGGGGCGATCCCAGGGGGAGAGGGAGACGAGGCCATCGCGGCGCAAAGCCGGGAGACGATCGCGGCGGTCCGGGCGGCCTTCGAATCGCTCCAGTTTTCCCGCGGTCTGGAATCCCTCTGGGCGCTGTTGTCGGCCGTGGACAAGCATATCGTCGAGCAGGCTCCGTGGAAGCTGGTGAAATCGGCCGCGCCGGAGGATCAGTCGCGGCTGGACTCGACTCTGCGGACGGCGGCCGAAGTGGTCCGGGTGGCGACCGTCTTGCTGGCGGCCGTGCTCCCCAAGGCCTCGGCGGCGATCTGGAAGCAGTTGGGATACGCGACGCCGGTTGAAGACGAGCGCGTGGACCGGCTCGAATGGGGACAGTTGCCGGTGGGCCAGCGCACAGGAAAGGGGACGGGTGTGTTTCCCCGCATTGACGCCGCTCCGGCGCTGGCGCGGATGCGGGAACTCGAGGACCAGGAGTCGGTCCGGCAGGCGATTCTGGTGGGCCAAGCTCCGGCGCCGGCCCCGGCGGCGGAAGCCGGGGCCCCGGCGGGCGCCATCACGATCGACGACTTCATGAAAGTGGATCTGCGCGTGGGAACGGTGCTGACGGCGCAGCCGGTCAAGGGCGCCGACAAACTGCTGCACATGACGGTCGATATCGGCGAGCCGAAGCCGAGGACCATCGTCGCGGGTATCGCGCTGGCCTATAAGCCGGAACAGATGATCGGGCGTAAAGTGGTCATCGTCGCGAATTTGCAACCAAGGAAACTGCGCGGCATCGAATCCCAAGGGATGATTGTGGCGGCCTCGCTGGAAGGAGGGTCTCCGGTGCTGGCGGGCTTCCTCGAGGACGTTCCCGCCGGTGCGCGCCTGAAATGAACCAAGCTCTCCTGGTCGATTCGCACTGCCATCTGGACGACAACTGTTTCGCCCTTGACCGGGACGCGGTGATCGGCCGCGCGCAGGAGCAGGGTGTCCGGGCGATGATGACGATCGGAACCGGCAGTGGTCCGCCGGACCTGGAAGCGGCGATCCGGATCGCAGAGCGGTATCCGTGCGTCTATGCGACGGTGGGAGTCCACCCGCATGACGCGGCCAAGTCCCGGCCGGAAACGCTCAAGCGGCTGGAGCAACTGGCGCGGCATCCGCGCGTGCTCGCGCTTGGCGAGATCGGGCTCGACTACCATTACGATCATTCGCCGCGTGAGGTGCAGCGCGCCGTCTTTGCCGACCAGCTTTCGATCGCCCTGGAAGCGGGCAAGCCGATCGTGGTCCATACGCGCGACGCCTGGGAGGACACCTTTGCGATCCTCGAGCGCGACTGGGTACCGGAGGCGGGCGGCATCATGCACTGTTTCAGCGGCGGCCCGGCGGAAGCCGAGCGCAGTCTGGGCCTTGGGTTTCACCTTTCCTTCGCCGGAATTGTCACGTATCCGAAGGCGATAGCTGTCCAGCAGGCGGCGCGGATAACGCCGGCGGACCGGATCCTGGTTGAGACCGACTCGCCGTATCTCGCGCCGGCGCCCCACCGGGGCAAGCGGAACGAGCCGGCGTTCACAGTGGACACCGCCCGGCGGCTGGCCGAGCTGAGGAGCGAGCCGTTGGAGGTCCTGGCGGCGTCGACGACCGGCAACTGGCTGCAACTGGTTCGGCTGGACGGTTTGCCATGAGAGAAGACAAGCGAGTAAACTAGTGGAATTCCATGGGCTTTAGCCGTATCAGCCAAGCTCTCAGCGCCAACGAAATCCGGGAGCTGGTCGCCGCGGATCTGGTGCGCGTCGAGCGCTCGATCCATCTCGAGTCGGTGGCCAGCGTCGAGGCGGTCACGGCGATCAGCAACTATCTTCAGGCGAACGGGGGCAAACGCCTTCGGCCCACCCTTCTGTTGCTGGCCAACAAGCTGTGCGGCGAAACCACGGAGAGTGCGATCCAGCTGGGGGCGGTCGTGGAGATGATTCACGCCGCCACGCTGATCCATGACGACGTGATCGACGAAGCCACCAAGCGGAGGGGCAAGGCGTCGGCGAACACGGTGTGGGGCAACCCGATCTGCGTGCTCTCCGGCGACTGGCTGTACATGCAGGCCTTTCAGGTGGCGCTGCGGGAGCGGAACTTCGCCATTCTCGACGTGCTCATCTCGCTGACCCAGGCCATGGTGGAAGGGGAACTGCTCCAGTTGGACCGCATCGGGAAGGCCGATGTTTCCGAGGCCGACTACATGGAACTGGTCGACCGGAAGACGGCGAGTCTGTTTTCGGCGTGCGCGCGGCTGGGAGCGCTGGTCGCCAACGCCGACGACGCCGCAGAGTCCAAGCTCGCCGACTACGCGTGGAATCTCGGAATGGCCTTTCAACTGGTCGACGACATTCTTGATTTCACCGCGCGCGAGTCGATCCTGGGGAAACCGGTGGGGAACGATCTGCGGGAGGGCAAAGTCACGCTGCCGCTCATATACGCGCTGGCTGGTTGCGGCGCGGAGGAGCGCGAACAGGTGGCCTCCGTTCTCCGCGAACGCTCTTACGAACGTGTGCCTTTCAAAGCCATCCGCGTCATCGTGGACCGTCACGAAGGCATCGAGAGGGCGCGCCGGAGGGCCCAGGCGTTCACCGAAAAGGCGAGGTCCATTATTTCGGAGTTTCCGGAGTCTCCCTATCAGCGGGCGCTGTTCACAATCACGGACCTGATCACGGAGCGCGATCACTGATTCCACGGTCCTTCGGGCGCGGGCGGGAGCGCCGCCGGGCGGAATCTTGACCATCCCTGTAAGATTGACCGTGCCCGGGCTGCCGGGTTGTTTTGAAAAAAAACGACTTTGCGGTTGGCACAAGAACTGCTCGGTCTCCGCGCATGAGAGACCAGAGAGCGATCGTTCCCCTCGTTTTGGCCATGCTGGCGGGATGTTCAACGGTTCCCGACGCGGAAAAAACCTCGGCGAGAGAGGTTGCGCCGGCAGCGCAGACGATTCCACCGGCATCGGCTCCGGCCGCGCCGGCCCCCGCCGCGCCGGCGCCCCCAACTCTTCCCACGCCCGGCGCCGCGCCGGCGGAGAAACCGCTGGTCCTGCCGGCGGGGACGCGGGTCGCAGTCAGAACGGCGAGCGCGATTTCGACGAAGTCGGCGCAGTCCGGCGAGTCAGTCGAGGCGTCTCTGGCGGAACCGCTCGTGGCGCAGGGACGCGTGGCGGCTCCGCGCGGCAGCCGGGTGACACTGTTGGTGGTGAGCTCGGATCCGGGCGGACGGGTGAAGGGAGTCGCGGAACTGACGGTGCGGCTGACGGAAGTTCAAGCCGGCGGACGGACGCTCCGGCTCTCCTCCGGCCCCTACACGGTGCGGGCCCGGACGACAAAGAAGAAAGACGCGCTGACGGTCGGCATTGGAAGCGGGATCGGCGCGGCTGCGGGGGCGATCCTGGGGGGCGGAAAGGGAGCGGCGATCGGGGCGGGGGCCGGCGCGGGCGCTGGGGCGGGCGCCGTGATGGCCACGCGAGGAGAACCCGCCGTGATTCCGGCGGAATCGACCATTACGTTCCGGCTGAACGATCCGGCGACGCTGTAAGGGGAGGCGGGCGCTACCGGACCAGTTCCCACTCGATGACGATGGCGGACAGGGGACGGTCGCCGGCGCGGATCGCAAGCTGACGGTGGCCGGTCTGGGCCGATGGCGCCGCGGTGAGCGATACGCCGCGGGCCCGATCCGGATCGTACTTGTACTTCGTGTTGAGCCAGCCGTTCTGCGCGCTCCGGGCTTCTTCGGCGCCACCCTGGTGCCTCGCGGCGCCGGAGTAGACGGTCAGCCCGCCGCCGGCAAACTCGGCGGGGTAGACGGAGACCCGCACGGGCACTCCCGGAAGCGAGCCATTCACGCTACCCACCGACGCGCGGCGTCCATCCACTGTGAGCGAGGCGCCGGCGCCGAGAAAGCCTGTCCAGATGACCTTTCCGGACCGGGGGCCGGTGTAGGCGGCGACGGCGGGCGGGGCTGAGGCCGGCGAAGCGGGTACAGCGGCGGCCGGGACGGCGGCAGGCTGCGCCGGCGGGGGCGGCGGCGATGAAATCGAGGGGGAGGGCTCGGGAGCCGCAGGAGCCAGCTTCTGCTGACGTTCGCGCGCGAGGCGCAACTCCTCGTCCCTGCGAGCCTGCTCGTTCCTTCTGGCCTCTTCCCCCAGCCGGGACTGTTCCTGTTTGCGCGCTTCGGCCGCCGCTTCGGTTCGCTGGAGTTCCCGCCGGGCTTCTTCGTCACGCCTGCGCGTCTCCTGGCGGGCGAGCTCCGCCTGTTTGGCGGCGGCCTCCCGGATGTCTTCGATTTCGGCGGCCAGCCGGTTGTTGGCGCTCGACAGTTCCAGGAGCTTCCCTTCCGACTGAACCACTTCCTCGCGCAGCCGCGAGGTTTCCGCCGACGGCGGCGCGTAGCGCGCCAGGGGCGAACCGATGTAATGCGCCACCTCGAAGACCGGGCCGTCGGTTTCGATGTCGGCGACATCCAGTTCGAGCCGCACCTTGATTTCGTTGAGAGCCATCGGGATCGGCAGAGCGCCCGATTTCAGCAGCGCGGGAGACAGCGGAAGGACGGTCTTTTCGTCTCCACGAAGAATCTCGATGGCGCCGCCCCGGGCCGATTCGATCACCTTGACGTGGCGGTTCCAGACCGCCTTGAGCTGGCCGTCTTCGGAGAGCACGCGCAAACCGAGGTGCGGCATTGCCTTGGCGGCCGGGGCCGGCCGCAGGCGGGTCCAGGCGAAGCCGGACGCCAGGGCCACGACAAGGACAGCGATGACCCATCGAAAGCGGTGAAAGAAGCCTGGCTGGTCGGGCTGCCAGAACAGTTCCTCCGGAAGAGGGCCGGGAGGAAGCGCCGGGGGCTCCGGTTCCCGCGCGCTGTCGACCAGGGCGGCCAGCCGGTGCATGGTTTCGTAGCTGGTCGCATGGCTGGGGTCGGCCTCGAAAACTTTATGAGAGCGTTCCACCTGGACGGCTCCGCCTCCCTCCGGCCGGAAAAAGAATCCGGCGCGAGTCGGTTCGCCGTTTTCCGGCCGCAGAACCAGGGCGATCTGCCACGGCTGGGAGAAATGGGCATCCCAGAGCCGGCGGTCGTCCTCGGTCAGCTCAATAGGCTGGCGGGTATGAGAGTGATACCACCCGACGGGAATCAGGCCGGCCAGGCCGGGATCTTCGAGAGAAGCGCTCAACCGGTCCCGCAGGTTCCGCTCGTCAGTCGGGGAAAGACGGAATTGCGGTCCGTATTCATGCAGGCAGGGGACCGGCCGGGAAGCAACGATGCGGATCTCATCCGGAGCGATCGTGCCGAACAGGATCCCTCCGACCTCGATACCCCCATTCGGGCTGAGTTCATAACCCTCCACAGCCTCCCGGGCCAAGGCGCGCATGAGAGGGGCCGCGTAGGTGATGCGCCGGAAGCGTCCGGGAACACTCCACGTGACGAATTCCTCCTGGGGCTTGGCGGCAATCATCCTCTGTCTCCGTGCAGGTTGATGATACGGGAAAAACCCGCCTTGATCAACAGCAGTTCCTTAATCTTATCCCAGTGCAGCGTTCAACCTCAATTCCATCTGACGTCGAAGCCTGGGGGGCAGGGAGATTTCGGGCGGGTCACCTGAGTCCGGCCATTTCGGTGGCGAAGAGAAGCGCCATGGCGCCTCCGCGCGGATCGGGGCCGAGAATGGCCGGCCGGTCAAGGTAATCGCGCCGGGATTTCTGCTTTCCGGTGCCGGTGCAGACATCGATCAGACTGCCGTCGGAGGAGACGCGAAGATTGACGGCGGCCCACGCCCGGTCGACGGCGGGCTGGTATCGCTTGCGATCGAGCCAGCCCGCCCGAATGCCCTGGAGCATCGATGTCGCGATCATGCAGGTGGCGGTTAGTTCGCGGTAGGCGCCGGGGACGTCGATGAGCTGGCGCCACATCCCGGTTTCGTCCTGATGGGGGAGAAGCGCCGCCATGTGCTTGCGGAAGGCATCGAGGATTTCCGCGCGGCCGGGATGGGAGGGGGGAAGATAGCGCAGGGTCCAGGCGAGTCCCAGGGCGGGGAAGCCGTTGCCGCGGCCCCAGGCGGAGTCGTCGAGCGGGGAGTGGCGGTAGAGGCCGTCCGGCCGCAGGTCGAGGGCGCGCATAAAGCGGAAGTGGCGCACGGCCATGTCGAAATACTTATCCTGTTTCGTCAGGTGTCCGGCGGCGGCGAGGATGGGGGTGGCCATGAAGACGGAGTCGCTCATTTCGTTATGAAATGGCATGGCCTCGAGCGGTTGGCCGGAGCCGGCGAAGGCCATGTCGGCCGCCCGGCGCACGAGCTGGACATAGTGGTCGTGTCCGGTGCGCGCGGCGAGTTCGGCGAACAGGAGGTGTCCGGAATGATGGCTGCCGGTGGGTTTTTCGAGACTGTTTTTCGCGCCTGTCGCGTAGGGCGCGGCGATTCGCTCAGCGTCGGCCAGATGGCCCAGCCGGATCCGGCCGATGACGGCGACGGCGGGAATGTAGACGGCTTCCGGAAGGTCGTGTCCGTACCTGTCGCCCAACCGCCGGGCTGTTTCGAGCGGCTTCCGACGGGCGCGCCTCTGCATCTCCTGGCGCGCGGGAGAGAGTCCCGGCCCCTTGGGCGACCGGGCGATCCAGTCAGCGAGGAAAGAATCCGTGGCCGGGACAACCGCGGCAGGAATCCTCCCGATCCCGGCGACGTCGCTGGTTCGCAGGGCTTCGGCGAGGTTGGCGGGATCGGGGCCGGCGATCAGAACAAAATCGGGGGCGTGGACGCCGATCCACCGCCACAGGACATGGGATTCGGTGTTGTCTCTGTAGGCTTCGCCAACCGGAGGAAAGACGAGCTTCGCTCTGCCCGGATTGGCTGCGGGGATCGCGGTGATGGCGTAGGATTTCGAACCGCGGAAGCGCTCCCAGGCGCGCTGAACGGCCATATCCGGGCCAGAGCCGTCGAGCCCGCCCAAGATGAGCACGCGGTGCTTTCCGGTTGTGACGTCGAGGGCATCCGAGCCGGCAAGCGCATGGATCTCCCGGTCGCCGGAGGCGAGGCCGACGACGATCTGCGAGTGGAGAGGGGCGGCCAGAGTCAAAGCGAGGAGAAACGCCAGCATCCTGCCAAAGTATCAAGTTTCGCCGCCGGAGCGCCGCTGCTGCATCTTTTCGAGCGCCGCCACCATCCGCGCCGCCTCGCCGACGCGGCCGCCGAAGCGGACTTCGTGGTAGGCGGCGGTCAACTCGCGGACGAGGGGGGCGCTGCCGGCGGGGACCACTCTGGCGAACTCGTTCGGCGTCATCCACGGTGGCTTGTCGATTCCGCGCCGGCGCAGGAGTTCGAGCATCCGTTGGTAGAGCAGGGTTGCGTCGGATGCTTGCGCGTGGCCCTGGCGGACCCGGATGACCCGCACGCGGTTGCGCCACCAGCGGGAGATCGCAGGCCGTGCCAGGACCAGCGTCGCGCAGAAGGCCACCAGCAGGAGCAACCACGCCAGGTAAGGTCTGCCGCGGGCAAGCCAGCGGGCGGCGCTGTCGAATTTTTCTCCCCAGTCCAGGGAAAGCGAGCGGGTCGAACGGCTGGCGCGCTCGGCGAGAGTCACCTGGCGGTCCAGGTCGTAGCTGACGATCCATTCCTGCCAGAACAGCTCCGCCGCGTCGAGCAGCATCGACAGCCGCGCGAAGAGTCCGGCGCCTTGCGGGGCGGGATCGGCCGGCGTCGGGTCGAAGGTCACCCAGCCGGAGTCCTCCATCCACGCTTCCACCCAGCTGTGGGCGTCGGAGGTGCGGATGAGGTTCCAGCCCGAGATGGGGTTGGCGGCGCCGCCCAGGAAACCGGTCGCCACGCGGGAGGGTATACCGATGGTGCGCAACATGACCGCCATGGCGGAAGCGAAGTACTCGCAGTGTCCCTGGCGGCGTTCGAAAAGGAAGTGCGCCAGCGGGTCGGCGGCGGGCGTCTTGAGCAGTTCCATGGAGTAGCCGTAGCGCGTCCGCAGGTGGTGTTCGATCGCCTGGGCCTTGGCCATGCGGGTCCGGGCGGACCGGCTGAGGTTGGCCGCCAGCGCCGGGATGCGTGGATCGAGAGGGGGAAGGCGAAGATACGTCTGGCGGAGCGCGGCCGGCAGTTCAAGCGGACCGGAATCGCGTGCCGGCCCCGCGGCGTCAACGAAGCTGAAGGCCTGGTAGCGCAGGCCGCGGGCGGTTCCGGTGGACACTTTGTAGGAGTCGACGCGGGTCCGGATCACTTCCGGGCGGTCGATGATGAGGCCCTCGGGGATGCCGGCGAAGAAGATGACGTCGGTCGCCACGTTCTTGAGCTGGACTTCATAGGTGATGCGCTCGCCGCGGCGTCGCTGCTGGCCGTAGTCGGCGAGACGGACCATGCGGTTGTCGACGGAGACCCGCTCGCCGGGGTCGTCCTCGTTGTACCAGCGGAAGCCGTCGAACAGGCTCAAGGCCGAACCCCGCCACCTGAGCGGCACCGACGGTTGCGGCGGGAAGATCCGGATGTGCATGACGGGTGTGCTCGAGAGCCGGATCTCGCCGATCTGTCCGAGGCGGATCTCGTTGGCGAAGCCGGGGATGCGGTAGGCGTTGGGCGCCCAGTGTTGCAGAGCCGCCCGCGTGGTCCGGGGGAGGATGAAGAAGAGCACGACCGCCGTGGCGACAATCGACGCCAGCGCGAAGGCGGAGACGCCCAGCAGGCGACGGGCGACGCCGCGGTCTCCCACTCTCGCCACGTTCTGGGGCGTATCCAGGTTCGAACGCACTTCGCCGGCGATCTGGGCCAGCAGCCCGCAGGCAAGGTAGGCGGCCAGGTAAAGCGGGAAGGCGCCATCGACGGAGATGGCGCAGGCGACGACGAATTCGAGGAACGCTGTCAGCTTGACGAAGAAGAAGTCCCGCGCCGTGCGGGCGCGCACGAGGATCAACGAAGAGAGGAAGACCACAAGGTGGATGGTGGCGCGTCCGAAGTCGCGCGACAGGAACTGATAGTCGACCGGGAAGAATCCGACGCAGGCGATCGCCAGGGCGTTGACGGCGCGGTCGGGAATTTCGCCCGGCCACAGGCGGGTGATCCGAAGCAGCCGGGCGGCGATCGCCAGTCCGGCGCAGATCAGCGAGGGAGCGTCCAGCACGCCGGTCTCGACGATCGAAAGGTAGGCGAACGTGACGGTTCCGAGCAGGGCCCACTCAAACAGCAGATGGGTTGTCGAACGCATCCGGCTACCAGGTCCAGAGGACGAGAGAGGAGACGCTTTTGACCAGCAGTCCGTTGGCGAGGGGAACGGGCTGTGCCCAGACGGCGGAATCGGCCACTTTGTAAGTGGCGATCGGGCGCCAGGCGCCGGGATGGCGGTGGATCACCAGCAGTTCGCCGTCGGTGTTGAGGCTGAGCAGCGCCGGGCCAAGGGCGAGCAGGCCCGCCGTTTCGCCGCCGCGCCCGGGGGAGGTCCACAGCAGCTTGCCGGTCCGGGCGTCGAGGCAGAAGTGCTGACCCTTGTTGCGGGACGAGAAGCCGTAGACGTGATCGCCATCGACGAGCGGGGAACTCATGTACATGGGCAGGTCCTTGTTCTCCCAGAGGACTTTGCCATCCAGGCCGATGGCGACGGTGCCGCGGCGGACGGCGGAAAACAGAACCGCCTGCGGGGTGCGGACCGGGGTCACGATGTTCTCGTTCCACTGGTCGCGGAAGACGGCGGCCCAGGCCAGCTTGCCGGTTTCGACATCCAGAGCCACGGCGCGGCCGAGCGTCAACAGCAGGACCTTGCCGTCGGCCAGGATGGGCGAAGAGTAACCGGCTCCGTCCTCATTCCAACTCCACTGCCGCCGTCCCGTGACGGGGTCGAGCGCTTGGACGCTGCCCCGGCGGTCGTCTCCGACGACAACGATCAGGCGGTTGCCGGCGAGCGCCGGCGAGGCGGAACTGCCGGTGAACAAGCCGGCCGTGCTGACCTCGCCCGAGTTATCGTGACGCCAGAGAATTTTGCCGGAGGCGGCGTCGAAACAGGACAGGATCGCGGTTACGCCGAATGTGTAGAGGCGTCCGCCGGAGTAGAGCGGCGTGGCCCACGGGCCGCTCCCCATGCGGGTCGCGTAGGAGCTTTTCCGGAATGGAGCGTCGTAGGACTGGCGCCAGAGCTCGCGGCCCGTGGCGGGGTCGTGGGCGGTGACGATCTCCCGCGCTCCCTCGCGCCAATGCAGGTAGACGCGGCCGCCGCCGGTGACAGGGGATGCGTAACCGTCACCGGCGGGGACCTCCCACTTTTTGTTCAACTTCTGAGGCCATGCGGCCGGCGCCGCGGCTCCCGCTGCGACCGCGTCACGATTGGGCCCGCGCCACTGGTTCCAGTCGAGCGCGGCGGCGAGCAACAGGACTTGAAGCACAACCGCATGGTAGCGAATCGGCGACCGAAGGCCAAGTCCGGCCGCGGATCGGGCCGGCGATGCTAATCTGAATGTTTGAGCGGCAAACCCCGGATCGCAGCGGTCAGCTACCTGAACACCACGCCTCTGGTTTGGGGCATGATGCACGGGCCCCAACGGGGCTGTTTTGACCTGGACTTCTGCACCCCTTCCGAATGCGCCCAGCGGGTCGAAGCCGGGCTTTGCGATCTGGGGATCGTTCCGGTGATGGAGATGCGCAGGCAGGGACTGAAGTTCATTCCCGGGACCGGGATCGCCTGCCGCGGGGCGGTGCGCTCGATCCTGCTCGTGTCCAAGGTGGACCCGCGCCGGATCCGGACGCTGGCCACCGACAGCGGTTCGCGAACCTCGGTGATGCTGAGCCGCGTGATCCTCCGCGAGCGCTACGGAGCTTCTCCGGCCGTTTGGCCGCATGATCCGGACCTGGAGGCGATGTTGGAGCAGGCCGACGCGGCGCTCCTGATCGGCGACGCGGCGCTGCGGGTGGATCCGGCGGCGCTTTCGTACGCGAGCCTGGACCTCGGCGCGGAGTGGGAGTCGCTGACAGGGCTTCCGATGGTTTTCGCCCTCTGGGCGGGCGAACCGGCGGCTGTCGAGCGGCTCGAACAGTCCGGCGCCGGGGACGCACTGGCCGGATCGCTTGCCTGGGGGCGTGCGCGGATGGATGAGATTGTCGCCACCGAGTCACGCGCCCGGGAGTTCGACCCGGACCTGGTCCGCAGCTATCTCACGCGGTTCATAGTCTTCGATATCGGCCCGCGGGAACTCGCCGGTCTCAACGAGTTCTTCCGGCTTGCGTCCAGCCTGGAAGCGCAGCCTTTCGATTCCACGCAAACGGTATCCGTATGATCACACGCGAGCAGGCACTCGACCTTTTCCGCAGCGACGACCTGATCGGGATCGGCATGGCGGCCGACGAGGTCCGCCGCAAACTGCACCCGGGCGGTGTCGTGACCTACATCATCGACCGGAATATCAACTACACCAACGTCTGCACGGAGTATTGCAGCTTTTGCGCGTTCTACCGGCCGGTGGGCCACAAGGAGGGCTACATCCAGCCGAAGGAGGTCATCTTTCAGAAAATCCAGGAAACGATCGACCTCGGGGGCACAGGGGTTCTCATGCAGGGCGGCCTGCACCCGGATCTCAAGATCGAGTGGTACGAAGACCTGCTGCGTTCGATAAAAGAGCGGTTCCGGATCCACCTGCACTGCTTTTCAGCGCCGGAGATCACCAACATCGCCGCCGTGAGCGGGCTGAGCCTGCGGGACACGATCGCGCGCCTGCGAGACGCGGGTCTCGATTCGATTCCCGGCGGAGGCGCCGAAATCCTGGACGACGACGTCCGCCACCGCATCAGCCGGCTGAAGTGCGACACGCAGGAATGGGTGGACGTGCACCGCACCGCGCATGCGCTGGGGATGCGCACGACGGCGACGATGATGTTCGGCTGCGGGGAGACGCTCGAGCAGCGGATGAATCATCTCGAGATCATCCGCCGGATCCAGGAGGATACCGGCGGGTTCACGGCATTCATCCCGTGGACGTTCCAGCGCGAGCATACGTCCCTGGGCCGCTTCGTCAAGGAGGAGGCGACCGCGGTCGAGTATCTCAAGACGCTCGCCATCTCGCGGATCTATCTCTCCAACATTCTGAACGTGCAGTCTTCCTGGGTCACGCAGGGATTGAAGACCTGCCAGTTGGGCCTGCGATTCGGCGGCAACGACGTCGGCAGCATCATGATCGAGGAGAACGTGGTTTCGGCGGCGGGCACGCGAAATCACGCGACGGAGGAGGACCTCCGCCACATGATCCGAGACGCGGGTTTCGTGCCCAGACAGCGGGACACGCTCTACCGCACTTACTTCCTCAACTGAACCGGCATTGCGCTCAGAAACTGATCTTGGCGCCGAGCTGGATCTTCCGGGAGAAACTCAGCACCGTGTCGCGGATCCGCCCGAAGGTCGCCGAAGTGACCGTGGTGGTGGGAAAGCCGAAGGTCGGGGTGTTGGTGAGGTTGGTTCCATCGGCGCGAAGTTCGAGCGACCACCGTTCGGTGAGCTGCGTTCTCTTGATCAGCGCCGCGGCAAGGGTGAACCCGCCGGGTCCCCGGAAGAAGTTCCGGCCGGTGCCGCCAATCGAGCCGGCGGCGGGAGTGGAGAAGGCGCCCCGTTCGGCGGAGTTGAAATAGAACTTCATTCCGGCCTCCTCGAAAACCTGGCCCGTGGACCGCGAACAGGCGGCGCAATCGGCCGTGCTCTGCACGACGTTCGACAGCGTGTTGAAGCCCGAGTAGACGGTGAAGGGCCGCCCGGCCTGGGCCGTCATGCCGCCGTGGATGCTCCATCCGCCGATGATCCGGTTGGCCGCCGCACCGGCCGCCGAGCCGAACCGCTTGCCGCGTCCCAGGGGCAGATCCCAGTTCCAGTAAGACTGGACCACGTGGGTGCGGTCGAAGTCCGAGGTCGCGTAGTTCAACCTGCGATTGGCGTTGTCGAACGGGGTGGATGAGGCGGACTGGTTGGCGCCGCCGGAGACGACGGTGAACGCCGGGTCGTAGGAGCGCGTGTCGAGCGACTTCGACAGGGTGTAGCTGATCTGCCAGCCGAGGCCGTTGGCGAGCCGGCGCTCGAGTTGGAACTCGACGCCGTGGTAAGTGGAGAAATCGTTGGCGTCGATGACGTTCATCCCGCCGGCGAACTGCGGGAAAGACTGGAAGAAGTACGGCCCCAGTCCCGCCGCGGCCGGCAGCGGCTGGCCTCGTTCGGTGCGCACGGCGAGCGTGTTGGCGACTTCGCCGACGGCGTTGTTGCGAAGCTGCGCCGGAAACTGCCGGCGCAAGAAGGCGGCCCCTGTCTCTCCCGCCTGGCGCGCCGAGTGGGGAGCAAGCAGGGTGTTGAGAAGCGGGGATTCGCCGCCGGCGGCGGCGGTCCGGAAGGCGTCGAGGAAGCCGTTGCGGAAAATCTCAGCCTGGTTGACGTTGTAGGCGCCGAACAGGCCGTAGGCCCGGCGACCGATGTAGTTGATTTCGAGCACGGTGCGGTGGAAGACTTCGTGCTGGATGCTGAGCGCCCACTGGTGCGTGGTGGGAGTGCGGAACGCCGGATCGACGACGGTGATGGCGTTGGCCGAGAACGCCGGCGGCTGGGTGAACGCTGACGGCCGGACGGCGGGAGGCTGGAGCAGCGGCAGGCCGTCCAGCAGTCCGCCCGCCTGCCCGTATTCCTGGTTGGTGACGGCGATGGCGATGCCCGGCAGGTTCTGGAGGACGGAGGAGGAGAAGACGAAGGTGTTGATGCGGTCGAAGCCGATCCGGTAGTTGGCGCGAACCGAAGTGCGCCCCTTGCCGAAGGGATCCCACGCCAAGCCGACGGAGGGCGCCAGGTTGTTGTAGTCGTTGTCGTAGAGCTTGCGCTGCACCCATCGCAGCGTGTTGCTCGGCGGGGCGCCATGGGTGGTCAACTGGTCCGGCGCGATGAGCTTGTTGTCGCTGGCCGACGGCGCGAGTTTCATCTCGAGCCGGAGTCCGTAATCGATGGTGAGGCGGCGGCTGACCTTCCAGTTGTCCTGAAGATAGAAATCGTACTCGGGGTATTTAGAAGTGACGCGGTAGAGTTCCGGGGCAAACTGGTCGCCGGAGGCGACAAACGACTTGGTTGTCGAACCGACGCGGCCGAGTAGGAAGTTGATATGGCTCCGGAAGTTGCCGAGGTCGACCGCCTGGTTGAGGTCCGGCGGCAGTCCAAAGGCCGCGATGTCGACCAGATTGATGGCAGTCGAGAAGTTCACGGACTGGGTGGCGTTGGCGCCGCCGATCGAGCCGCGGACGTCCTTGTGGCGCTGGAACCGGAAGTTGATGCCGAACTTGACGTTGTGGGAACCCTTGAACCAGGCCGCGTTGTCGACGAACTGATAGTTGGTGAGGTCGCGCAGATTGCCAAAGGAGAGGTCTTCGGGAACCGTGACGAGGGGGAACGACAGGGTCACTTTCGAGAGATCCGCGGCGGGCTGGAAGAAGTCGAACTTGTAGGTGTTGATCCCGAAAACGAACTCGTTGGTCAGCCTTGCGCTCGGGGTGAAGCGCCAGTTGAAGGCCATGTTTCGGGGAACCCGGGAGGTGTTGACGACGCAGGGAAGACCCGGGAAGAAGGGAGCTCCGCCATTGACGCGGTCGCACTGGGTATCCTGCTGGCCGACCGAGACGCGGGCGTAGAACGTGTTCCGGTTGTCGAGGATATGGTCGATCTTGAAGGTGGTGTCGTACTGTTTCTCAAACTGAAGAGCCGGGAAGGTGAAGAAGGCCGTGTTGAGGCCGTCGCCGCCGGCGAAGTTGTTGGGCAGGGGCGTGCGTCCGATGAGTTCCTGAATCCTGCGGTTTGCGCCGAGCCGCTGCGGGTTGGACGTCAGGACGTTGTAGGTTCCGACGTTGACGCCGGGCGCGACGTTTCCGTTGGCGTCCACGGACGCCCCGGCCTGTCCAAACGGCCGGTTCTGGCCTGCGCGGTTGTAGCGCAGGATTCCTTGCCTTGCGGATTGCGTGTACACGAGGCGGTTTGTCACGGCGCTCTCGCGGGCGCGCAACAGCTGCACGTTGCCGAAAAAGAATGTGCGGTTCCGGATGACCGGCCCGCCGATGGATCCGCCGGGGATGTTCTGGACGAACTGGCGCTTTCCGATGTTGTTGATGTTGCTTTCCCACTCGTTGGCGTTCAGGCGGGGCGTGCGGTAGAACCAGAACGCCGTGCCGTGAAGCTCGTTGGTTCCGGACCGCGTGACCATGGCGACCTGGGCGCCGCTGGAGCGGCCAAACTCGGCCGTGGCGTTGGCGGTCACCACGCGGAACTCGGCGAGAGAGTCGGGATTGGTGCGAATGGGGGCGAAGTTGCTGCCGCCGGCCGAGAAGTCGTTGATGTCGATCCCGTCGAGCGTGAAGTTCCAGGCGCGGTCGCGCGAGCCGTGGACGTGGGTGCCGCCGCCGGTGTTGGCGCCGCTGACGACGCCGGGCATGCGCTCGACCAGTTCGATCGGATTGCGCCCGCGGGTTCCGACAATGGGCAGGTCTCGGATCGCCTGGCCCGTCAGAAGGTTTCCGATGTTGCCGGACGTCGAGGTCTGCACCAGGTCAGCCGTCGCGACCACCTCCACGGATTCGGCCACTGCGCCGACCTCGAGTGTGACGTTGACGGTCATCGGCTGGCCGATAGTCACCAGGTTCCCCTTGGAGGTGAACTTCTTGAACCCCGGCGCCTCGACCGACACCGAATAGCTGCCCACCTGAATGGCTTCAAAGAAGTAGGCGCCGTTGTCCGCGGACGTGGTGGCGAAGGTCGCGTTGGTGCCTTCGTTCACCAGCAGCACCTTGGCGCCGGCGACCGAGGCGCCGGTGGAGTCCAGGATCACGCCGGAGGCGCGCGACGTCGTTCCCTGCGCGTGCAGCGTCAAGGCCATGGAAAGAGAGAAGGGAATGGAAAGAACCCACCATCGCATTCCCTCAGATTAGCTGTTTTTTCCACACATTTCAGGAAGGGGCCGCGCGGGCAGGGCAGACCGGCGCCCGGTCAGGAAGGCAGAGCCATGCGGTCGGCGACGTGCCGCTGCCACCGGTCGATCGCGCCGCGGAGCCGGGTCCGGACGGCGGCGGATTCGTTGCGGTAGTACAGGTTCCGCAGTTCAAGCGGATCTTCGTGGCGGTTGAACAGGAGGCAGTTGTCCTTGTCGTACAGCCCGAGCTTCCATCCGTCCGGCGAAATCACGCAGCGTGCATTCGGACCTTCCGGCGAGTTCCACTCGAGGAACACGTGGTCCTCGCGGCGCCTGCCCCCGTCGACATAGGAGAGCAGGCTTTCGCCCGGCAGATGCTCCGGCACCTTTCCGGTCAGAAGGGAAAGCAGCGTGGGGACCAGATCGATGTGGCTGACGGGCTGCCCGACCCACACCGGGCGCGTCTGGCGGTAGGGAACATGGAGCAGGAGCGGAACGCGGATCGCCTCCTCGTAGAGCACGCCTTTGCCGTAGAGAGAATGGCTGCCCATCATTTCGCCGTGGTCGCTGGTGAACACAACGATGGTGTTGCCGGCCTGTCCGGAGGCTTCGAGGGTCCGGAGGATCTGTCCGATGGCGAGGTCCACCTGGGTGCACAGGCCGGCGTAGATCCTATTGAGTTGCTGCCATCCGGCGCGCGTGCGGAAGTCGCCGCCGTCACGATCCTCCTCCTTGATCTGCTCGCGCCGGCGCCTGTAGGACTCGGGCTCGCGATCGACGCTGTCGCCGGGATAGTTGGCCGGAACAGGCGCCTCGGCGGCGGAGTGGAGGTCGTTCAAGGGTCCCCAGAACGGCGGATGGGGCTCCAGGAAGTTCACCGACAGCAGCCAGGGCTCCTCCCGCCGGTCGAGAATGAAGCGCGACGCCTCATTCGCCATGAAGGCGGGTTTGCAGTGATCGATCTGGCGGCGGACGGCGAAGCCGCGGGAATACCCGCCGTTTTTCGTGTCGGGCTTGTAGCCGAGCCGTTCGAGGAAGCGATGATAGCTTGTCCGGGTATCCTTGGGGCGGCCCTTGCTGAAGTAGGTTGCGTAGCCGTCTTCGGTGCTGACCCAGTGCTCGAAGCCGTGCTGCGCGAAGGCTTCGTCGCCGAGGTGCCACTTGCCGATATAGCCGGTGCGGTAGGCGGAATCGGCGAGCAGTTCCGGCAGTGTGCGGGCGTCCGCAGGCAGCATGATGTTGTTGGTCACGCAGCCGGTGGTATGCGGCCACAGGCCGGTCATCACGGAGGAGCGCGCGGGCGTGCAGACCGGCTGGGTGTCGTAGCAGCGGTCGAAGACGATGCTGCGCGAGGCGAGGTCGTTGAGCGCGTGCATCCGGAAGCGGTGGTTTCCGTACGCCGCGAGGGTGTCGGCGCGCTGCTGGTCCGTCCACAGAAAGAGGACATTCGGCTTGTCGCCGGCGCGGCGCGCCTGCCCCCCGCGCAGCACGGCGGGCGAAGCTGCCGCGGCGAGTGCGCCGAGTGCGGAACGTCTGGTCACCATGAGCGGGCTCCTTGAGGGGTTGGTCAAAAGAGGTACTTGGCGGACACTTGCAGGATGCGGCCCGCCCCGGCGCTCTGAATGCGGGCGAACTGGGGCGAGGTGAGAGTCGCGTTGGGGTCGCCGAAGTTGGGCCGGTTGGGCAGGTTGAACGCGTCAAACCGGAGCTGCAACCGGTGCGACTCGGTGAGCGCAACGCTCCTGGAGAGGGAGGTGTCGAGGCTGAGGCTGCCCGGCCCGAACAGAATGTTGCGGCCGGCATTGCCGAAGGTGAGGGGAGCGTTGGCGCGGAAGGCGGCGGGGTTGAAGTAGCGCGCGATGCGCTCATCGCGGGACCGGCCATCCGGCAGGCGCCAGTCGCCGATCACGTCCGGACGATCGTTGCCGACGCCGGAGAGGGAGTTGTCGCGGCCGCTGACGACCGTGAACGGAGAGCCGGTGGCGGCGATGGCGATGGCGCCCAGTTCCCAGCCGCCGAGCAACCGCCGGCTCCAGGCTCGCGAGGCCGGGGCGGGGATCGCGTAGAGGAACGACGCAGCCAGCCTGTGGCGGACGTCGTCGTCCATCTTTCCCCGGTCCGCGCGGCGGTCGAGGGGGTTCTGGTAGCTCTGCTGGCTCAACTGGGCGAAGGCGTTCCAGGCCCACTCATCGATCGCCACGGCCCACGTGTAGGAGGCGTTCAGCGTGAAGCCGGCGCTGAAGCGTTTCTGCACCTGCGCCTGAAGGGCGTTGTAGACCGAGTTGCCGACCGTCTGAAGCTGGCCGATGCTCGTATAGGTGGGAGCGTAGATGCGGCGGGCGTTCGTGTTGCCGGTGGCCGCGCCCGGCACCAGCCGCGCGTAGTTGAGCTCGCGCAGTTGCGGCAGCTTGCGGCCGGTGTTGCCGACGTAGGAGATGTCGAGCATGTAGTGCCCGCCCAGTTGCTGCTGGACGCCGAAATTGTAGTTGAACGTGTAAGGAATCCGGATGTCCGGGCTGTACGACTTGGGGATCGAGACGGGGAGGACGAAGCGGGCGTTGGCGGGATCCACGGTAAAGGGAAACGGATTCACGCCGCCCCGATAGGGCGCACTCAACTGGGTGACGTCCCGGTTGACCACCAAGCCGAACGGCTGAGGCGTCAAGACGCCGCCGGCCATTTCCGCCGTGAGCGGTTCGAAGAAGACGCCAAAGCTGGTGCGGACGGCGGTGCGTCCGTTGCCGAACACGTCCCAGGCGATGCCCAGGCGGGGCCCGAAGTTGTTGCGGTCGTCGCGGTAGGGGTAGGCGGAGTCGCCTGGAAACACCAATCCGGCGGGCGCCGTGGGAAACCGCGTCGAGCGGGCGCCTTCGACGAAGCTGGTGAGCTTGCCGTACCGCTCCTCCCAGGCGGGGAACAATTCGTATCGCAGGCCGAGGTTGACGGTCACACGGCTGTGGACTTTCCAGGCGTCCTGAAGGAACAGTCCGATGACGGTGTAGCGCTGGTCGGAATCCAGTGGCGAGGCCTGCTGGGAGGACCGCGCGCGCCCGAGCAGGAAGTCGGCCAGCGCGTCGCGGCTTTGAGAGCCGTCGAAGAGAAACTGCGCGCCGGAGTTGTTGTTGTCGCGGTAGAGGAACCGGTTGCGCTGCACCGCCGCGCCGAATTTCCACTGGTGCCGGGAGGTGGACCACGTCAGATTCTCGGCCAGATCGACATTGTCGGAGAGGCGCTGGCGGTCGCGGCCGGGGGAGAGGGTGAACCGGCCGGTCACGTCGAGCCGGGGCAGGGTGATGGCGCCGCCGGCGTGCACAAAGTCGGTGGCGCCCAGTTCCACCAGGGTGCTGCGGACGGTGTTGTTTTCGAGGTAGTTGAACCGCGTGTAGGTCGCCCGAAGGGTGTTGAGGAGATTGGGCGTGAAGGTGTGGGTGTCCTCGAGCGTGGCGGTCTGCATTCGCAGCCTGTTCTCAAACGGGCTGTAGCCGGGAAAGCTCGAACCCTGGGGGAAGTTGTCGGCTCCGGCGTTGTTGTCGACGAAGTAGCGGAAGTTGACCTGGTTGGCGGCGGAGATGGCGTGGTCCAGGCGGTTGAGAAACTGGTTGCCCGAAGTCGGCCGGCTCACCTGGGTGATGTAACCGCCGCCGGGCCGGTTGGAAGGCTGAACATACTGTTGCAGGACCTTGGCGGAGACCGGATCGAACCGGCTGGCCGGGATCTGGCCGCCGGGGAACGGCGCCTGCGTCAAGGGATCGCGCACGCCGGCGGCGACATGAGAAAAGTTCCCGGCCAGTTCGGCGGGGGTCGGCGGGGTGGCGTTGGTGGACAGCTGATCCTCGCGAATTCGCAGGCCCTGGTAGGAGAAGAAAAAGAAGGTGCGGTTGCGGCCGCTGTAGAGCTTCGGCAGCCACAGGGGTCCGCCGGCCGTCGCGCCGAACTGGTGGAAGCGCAGCTTGGAGACGCGCGCCACGAAAAAGCTGCGCGCGTCCATGGCGTCGTTGCGGAGGAACTCCCAGGCGCTGCCGTGGAGTTCGTTGGAGCCGGTTCGGGTGACGGCGCTGACCACCGCCGCGCCGCGGCCGTATTCGGCGGGAGTGCCCGCGGTGGCGACCTTGAACTCCTGGAGCGCGTCCGGGGGCGGCATACCGAGCCCCTGGCCGCGGTGGAAGTAGGCCAGCGAGCCTCCGTCGAGAAGCAGTGTCACGCCGGTCTGGCGGCCGCCGTTGAGGCGCATCGTCTGCTGGCCGAAGCTCGGCCGTATGGTGGTGCTGACATCGTTGACTCCGGGTAGCAGGCGCACCAGGTCGAGCGCGTTGCGTCCGTTGAGTGGAAGATCGCGCACGCGGCGGTCGTCGACGAGCATGCCGTGAACGGCGCTCCGGGTATCGACCTGGGGAGTCTCGGCGGTCACTTCGACGGTCTGGGAGGCTTCACCGACCTCGAGAGTAAAGTCGGCACGGAGATTCTGCAGGGCGCTGAGGGCGAGGTCGCGGCGCTCGGCCGTGCGAAAACCGGTCATCGCCGCCGTGACCGAGTATGTGCCGACCGGCAGCAGAGGCAGGACATATTCGCCGGTGTCGTTGGTGCGAACGGATTTGCGCGCGTTCGTGTTTCTTTCGACAGCGGTGATTTCGGCGTTGGGAATCAGGGCGCCGGACTGGTCCCGTACCACTCCGACGATTTCGCCTACGGGGGTCTGCGCCGACATCGCCGCAGACAGCGCGAACAGCCAGGCAACACGCACGGCGTTCACCTCCTGTCAGGCGAGTATATCCCAAGGCGGCGACGCCAGCGCGGCCGGCGATCTACTCGATCTGGAACGTGTGGCGTGACTCCGCGGTCTGGCCGCCGAGGTTATCTCTGACGCGGAGGACGATCGTGTAGGACCCCTTGGCTGTGTCGGCCTGGGGGTTCAGGTTGAGGACTCCGGGAGCGTACCGTTTCCGGTAGAACGACTTGTCCTGCAAACGCGCCGCCTCCGGTTCGGTGTACAAGGTCCTGTTGTCGGCGTCGCGAACGACCTCGAGTCCGTAGGCGACATCGAACTGGTTGCCGGGTCCCAGCTTGTAGCCGGTCATGTCGAACCGGCCCCAAACGGGGTCGCCGGCGCGGTAGGCCGGCACTTTCAGCCCTATCCCATCTCTCTCGCTGCGGACGAAGCGGAAGTTGCGCACGACGAGCCGGTCGCTTGGTTCGACGGCCCAGCCGCGGACTTTGAACGGAAGTTCCGCCTTCGCGGCGGCCCCGGCGATTTCGTCCTTCAGGCTGATGACGACCTTGTAAGTTCCCGTATCGGCCAGTTCGGGCAGGAGGAAATCGTGCCGGAGCTTTGGCATCCATTCCTTGTCCTGAGGCTCCAGGTTGGCCGCGAGGAGTTCTTTCTTTGGCGGGACAACGGGGACGTTGTCGAAGTCGAAGACCTCCACCTGCCAGCTGACCTTCAACGACTCTTTGTCGTCCTTGTCCTTGCTGCGCTGGTAGCCGCCGATCCGGAAAGCGACGAAGACCACCTCGCCCTGGTTGAATTCGAACGAGGCGCCGAGGCCAGGGCCGTCCTCAAACTGTGACAGGGCGGGGCTGACGACCTGGAGTCCCTTGGGAGCGGGAGGATTCCTGTCGGCGGCGGGGAGAAGGACCGCGGCGAGCGCGAACAGGAGAGCTAGGGCTGCTGCTCGCCGGTGGCGTCGGTCGACGGAAGCGGCGTAACGGGGTTGCCTTCGCGCATCCGGAAGGGGACATGCACCAGCCGGGTCGTTTCGCTGTCCGGATCGCCGCCATCTGTCAATTGGAGAGAGTAGTCGCCGGGGACCACGTCGAACAGGATCCGCCGCGTCACGGTTTCGCCGGGATTGACGGTTCTCATTATTCCCCACCATTCTTCCACTCCTTTCCCGTCGTCCTGCTCAATGAAGGACTGGCCTTGCGCGCTGATCATCTTGAGCAGGGGAACGTGCACTTCGCGGTTGCCGGTGTTCTGGACCTGAAGGCGCGCGATGGCGAATTTCCGCTCCGGCAGGCGGGTCGAGGTCTCCCCGGGCAACTCATCCACCCAGTCCACTTCGTGGACCGTGTAGAGAAGCGGACCCACCTGGACTTTGGCGCCCAGCGGCGCCGGAGGCGCCTTCCGGCTTCCGCAGCCGGCGGTCGCCGCGAGCGCGGCGGCGGCCAATGTCGTGAGGACGCGATTCATGGTTATTCCTGCCGGATGGTCTTTCTTGCTGCAACCCCATTATCCTATGAATGTGAGATTTGTGATTCCCGCGGCCAGGGGTTTGCTGTTTTTCGGGTGCGCGATCCTGCTGATCCCCTCGGAGGCGGCGGCGCAGCTGAGGCATCCCGTCACCGGGAGGGTGATCGCGCCGGTGATGGGCGTGGGGGGCGCCAGCTGGCTCGTGCGTCCGGAGCGCGAAGCGGAGGAGAACCCGTCGAAAGCGGTGAACCTGCTCGGCCTCCAGCCGGGCCAGACGGTCGCCGACATCGGTGCGGGCGTCGGCTACTGGAGCTTTCTGCTGGCCTCCCAGGTGGGCCGCCAGGGCAAGGTCTTCGCCACCGATATCCAGCCCGAAATGCTGCGGCTTCTGCGCAAGCGGATCGAGAAGGCGGGCGTGACGAACATCGAAACCGTGCTCGGCTCGGAGACCGGGACCGGTCTGCCGGATGGATCCGCCGACATGGTGCTGCTGGTGGATGTCTACCACGAGTTCTCGCAACCCCAGCAGATGCTCCGGTCGATTCGCAGAACTTTGAAGGCGGACGGCCGGCTGGTGCTGCTCGAGTTCCGCAAGGAGGATCCGAACGTGCCCATCCGGGAGGAGCATAAGATGAGCGTCGAAATGGTGAAGTCGGAACTGGAGCCGGAGGGGTTCAAGCTGGGGAAAGTTCTGCCGGACCTGCCCTGGCAGCACATCTTCTTTTTCACCAAGGAGGGCGCCAATTGAGAAAGGGGACGGTCACGCCCTCCGAGTTGACGGTGTTGAAAGACCGGTCCACCGGCGCGACGATCTACCAGCTTACCAACCATCCCTCGATCAACCACGCCACCTACTTTCTCCAGCCGTCGTTCACGCCCGACGACCGGACCGTGTTGTTCATCTCCTACCGGTCGGGCGGGGCGCAGCTCTACAGCATCGATCCATTTCCGGACGGTCCGATCCTCCAACTCACCGATGGGGCGCCGATCCACCCGTTTTCGCCGGCCATTCACCCGGACGGCGACTCGGTCTTCTTCGTGCGCAGGGGCGCGATCTGGAATCTGCGGCTTGCGACGCTCGAGGAACGGCTGGTGGTCGATTTCGGGGAGGCGCAGCTTGGGGAGTGTTCGCTGGGCGCGAACGGCGAGTGGATCACGGCGGCGGCAAAACGGGGCGGCGAATCCGGCCTTGTGGCAGGCAGGGCGGACGGCGCAGAGTGGAGCTTCATCGGATTTCCGCGGACCGTGATCCACCCCCAGTTTCACCCGCTTGAACCGGAATGGATCGAATTTGCGGGCGACCCGGCGCCGCGCATGCACAGGGTCCGGCGGGATGGAACTGGGCTGGAGTGCCTGTATCATCACGGCAACGACGAATTCGTCGTGCACGAGACGTTCCTCGGCCGGACGGGCGATATCGTCTATACTGTGTGGCCCCACGGGCTGTGGCGGCTGGACTGGAGCACGCGCGAACGCAGACAGATCGCCGCCTTCAATGCCTGGCACATCACGCCGAACCGCTCCGGCAGCCACGTGCTGTGCGACACCAACCACCCCGACCTCGGCCTGTTTCTGATCGACGCGGAGACGGGCGGCCGCCGCCCGGTGTGCCTGACGGAGGCCAGCAATCAGGGATCGCAATGGAGAACGTCGCGGTATGCGCTGGCCGAGGACTTCGCCGCCGCCCGGAGCGCCGCCAAGTCCGGGGCGTTGAGTTGGATGGAGGTGGCGACGGACACTGTGTATGGGCCGCAGTGGACACACCCGCATCCTTCCTTTTCCTCTGACGAGCGGCGCGCGGTTTTTGCGAGCGACCGGACGGGGCATCCGCAAGTTTATGCCGTGGACCTACCATAGCTGGATCCGCGCGGCTGTGTTTGGCTGCGCGATCGCCGCGCCGGCGGCGGACTGGGTATTCTTCCGGTCCGGGCCTGTCGAGGTCTGGACCGACGGCGATCACGACGCCGCCCGGGCGGCCCTGGCCAGCTTCGAGCAGGTCCGCTGGTGGACCGCGAAGGCTCTGGGTCGCCCGGAGATCACGCCGCTCTGGCCGGTCCGCGTCCTTGTTCTGAAGAAGCCGCAGGCGCGGTCGAGAAGCCCGCGCCTGGAACTCCGCCGCGACGCCTACACCGCCGGAATGGCGTCGGCGGATCCGGTTCCGCGACGCTGGCTGTCGGACTTTGTCCACATTCTGCTGAGGGAGGACGCCCGGCCGATGCCAGCGGCGACCCAGGCGGCCTTCGCGCGGCTCCTCGGGGCGATGGAGGTCAGGGGAAGCAGGACGACAATCGGCAAGCCCGACCCTCCTGTCGACCGGGATTGGGCCCGCATGCACCTGCTCCTTGTCCATCCCGCCTACGCGGGACGCTCCCGGGTGTTCTTCTATAACCTCCAGCGGGGCGCGCCCGCCGACGTCTGCTACCGCAACGCATTTGAGAAAACCGAGAAGGAATTCGAAAGCGAAGTGGACGCCTATTTCGCGGCCGGCAGGTTCGAAGCGGCGGAGACGTCGGGCAAGCCGCTCAACCCGGAGCGCGACTATCGCGAGCGCACGGGAGATCCTACGCGGGCGAGGATTCTTGTGGCGGACCTGTCGGGCGACGAGGGCGAATATCGCGCCGTACTCAACTCCGGAGCGAAGAACCCCGACGCGTTCGAAGGGCTGGGAATGTTCCGGGAAGCGGCGGACCATGGAAGCGAGAGCGCCCGCGCCTGGCTGCGCCTGGCGCTGGCGGAGCAGGATCCGGAAAAGGCGCGGCCCGCGCTGCGGCGCGCCATGGAGCTGAATCCGCGATGGGCCGAGCCGCACGCGCGATGGGCGGAGCGGGAAACGGCCGCTGAGCGAAAGGTTCCCCCGCTCAAGCGGGCGGTGGAACTTGATCCGCACAATCTCGAGTACTGGCAGGCGCTGGCCGAAGCCCAGACGGCGGCGAAGGATTTCAACGGCGCCCAGCAGTCCTGGCGCCAGGCGGAGCGGTCCGCACCCACTGAAGAGACGCGCGCGGCGATCGAGCGCCGGCGCCTCGAATTCGAGAAGAACCGCATGGACCTGGAGGCCGCCGAACGCCGGCGCAAGGAGGAGGAAAAGCAGAGGGAGATCGACAAGCTAAAACAGGAAGCCGACGCGCGAGTTCGGGCCGCCGAGGCGAAGGCGAATGAAGGAAGGGCTCCGCTCGATGCCGGCCGGAAGGTGGTGGACTGGTGGGACGGACCCAAGCCTGCCTCCACGGTCACGGGGGTTCTCGAGCGGATCGACTGCGGCCGGGGCCCGGCGCGGTGGATCGTGCGTGAGGCGGGCGGTGTGAAGTCGCTCACCGTTCCCGATCCGAAGAAAGTCGCCATTCTCGGCGCGGCGGAGGTGACACTGGGCTGCGGCCCGCAGAGGCCGCCGCGCAAAGTGAAGATCGAGGCGGGGGCCGCGGGGGAAGTCCTGACGGTTGAATTCCAGTAGCGCGATGACAAGCCGACTGCGTTGGGTTGCCATCGGCGTTTTCATGCTGGCCAACACGCTGAGTTTTCTCGACCGCAACCTCCTTTCGGCGGTCGCCCCGGGGCTGCGGGCGGAGTTCGGGATGTCGAACGAGGACTACGGGAACATCGTCGGCGCCTTCTCGCTGGCCTACGCGCTTTCGGCGCCGGTGGCCGGCTGGTTTCTGGATAAAGCCGGGCTGAACCTGGGCATTTCGATCGGCCTGGCGCTGTGGTCGGCCGTGGGGATTGTCACGGGATTCACCGCCGGCTACTGGTCGCTGTTTGCCTGTCGCGTCGGGCTCGGCGTGGCGGAGGCCGCCAACATTCCGGCCGGGGGCAAAGCCGTGGGCCTTTACCTGGAACCGCGCGAGCGCGCGTTGGGCACAGCGGCGGGGCAACTCGGCATCACGGCTGGATCCGTCGGGGCCACGCTGCTGGCCGGCGTGATGACGCCAGCTTATGGATGGCGCGCCAGTTTTATCGTGGCCGGCGCTCTGGGATTTCTGTGGATTCCGCTTTGGCTTTGGGTTTCGCGCGTGATTCCGCACAGGGAAACGCCGGCGCCGGCCGTCAAGCCGGTTCCGCTGCGCAGCGACCGGCGCTACTGGGGTCTGATCTTCGCGACAATCTTCGGCGGCATGACGGTCTACTCGTTGTGGACCAACTGGACGACGCTGTTTCTGACCCACGTTCACAGGCTGCCCGAGGCAACCGTAAATCTTTATCACGCCTGGCTGCCGCCGGTGTTCTCCGCGCTCGGGGCCTTCACGGGTGGGCTGCTGTCGAGCCGGTTTGGAGGCCGGAGTGAATCTCTGACGGACGCCAGGTTGAAGGCGATCCTGGTTTCCGCCGTGTCCCTGCTGGTGACCTGCGCGGTTCCCTTCCTGCCCACGGCGGCGCTCGCCACGGCGGGCATCTGCTGGAGTTTCTTCTGGGCCGCGGCGCTCAGCGCGAACCTCTACGCGCTGCCGGTGGACTACTTCGGGGCGTCCCGGGCGGCGTCCGGCGTGGCCGCGCTGACGTTCGCCTACGGAATCATGCAGGCGGTCCTATCGCGCTACGGCGGGCGGGCTGTGGACCTGTACGGATACGGTCCGCTGTGCGTGGTGGCGGGCGCGCTGCCGCTGGCGGCCTGGGCCATCCTCCGGGCGACGAGCCGGCAGCAGACTCCTCCAACGGCATGAACCGGCTCAAGAGGCTCTGGTTCCGGATGCGCGGGGTGGATCCGGATCCGGTGATCGTCAGTTTCGCCACGGGGCCGGCCGGCCTGGCGCGGGAGATGATCGAGGAAGTCCGATCGCTTCTGCCGGACTACGAGCATTTCACGGTGGAGCCGATGGCCGGCCCGACCTGGCGGATCTGGCGCGACCTCCGGCGGCGGTTTCGGGGCCGGAGGATCGGCATGGCGCCGGTGCTGTTCGGCGCGGACGGCGGGCATCGCCCGCTGCGGCTGGCCGCGTTTCTGCTGGCGCCGCGAAAAATCCTGGCCTACAACACGTCGCTTGAAAGGCATCACCTGCGGTTGTCGCAGCCGGTGGCGAGCCTCCTGTTCTGGCTGGGAATTCCGCTGGATCGAATCTATCTGCGCCCCTGGTGGCTGTGGCCCCTGCGCCGCGACCGGACGACCGTTCCGTCCTGGTTCCGCGTCGTCGAGGGCCGCCCGGACTCGCCGGCGCGCGCGGACGTCTCCGTGCTGACGCCGTTCTTCCCCTATCCGCTGGCGCACGGCGGCGCGGTTCGGATGTTCAACCTGTTGCGGGAGGCGTCGGTCGATTACGACATCACGCTGTTCTCGTTTGTGGAAAACGAAACCGCCGAGGATCACGCTCCGTTGCTCGAGTTCTGCGCCAAACTCGTTCTCGCGCCCAAGCCGCGCTACCGCGAGCCACGCTGGTCCACGCTGTGGCCGCCGGAGGCGGGCGAGTACCGTTCGCCGGTGATGCGCCGCTTGCTGGCCGAACACCGCAAGGGGCCGCTTCAGGTGGAATACACGCAACTGGCCCCCTACCTCGGAGACATTCTGGTCGAGCACGACATCACGTTCGACCTCTACCGGCAGGTTCACCAACAGCGGCGGACCCTGTCATCGTGGTGGGACCTCTGGCGCTGGCGCCGTTTTGAACGCGCCGCGCTGCGGCGCGCTCCCGCCGTGGTGGTGATGTCGGAGAAAGACGCCGTCCTGGCCGGCCGGCCGGACGCAGCTGTGATCGCCAACGGCGTTGACCTGGGGCGCTTCGCGCCAACGCCGGAGGGGCCGGGAACGAACCTGCTGTTCATCGGGTCCTTCCGCCACTTTCCGAATGTTTCCGCTTTCCGGTTTTTCCTCGAGGACGTCTGGCCCGGGCTGGCGCGGGAGTTCAAGGACATGACGCTCACCGTCGTCGCCGGACCCGACCCGCTGATCCACTGGCCCGGCCGCACCTTGCCCACCGCGGAACGGATGGAACTGCTCGAATTTGTTCGCGATGTCCGGCCCCTTTACGAGCGGGCCAACATCGTACTGGTTCCGACGATCGTTTCGGCCGGGACGAATGTCAAGGTGCTCGAAGCACTCGCCATGGAACGCGCTGTCGTGTCGACGACGAGCGGGGTCGCGGGATTGGGGCTCGAACACGGCGTGAACGTGTGGGTCGCCGATGGAGCGCCGGCCTTTCGCGAGGCCGTGGCGCGGCTGGCCGCCGACAAGGAATTGCGCCGGCGGATCGCCACTGCCGGCCGGGCGCACGCCGAGCGCCATTTCTCGTGGCGAAAACTGGGAGCCGCACAGCGGCGCTTGTGGTCCCGCTTCGCGCCGGCTCCGCTCTCGATGCGTCAAGCGACGGAAGCCGACCTGGACGGGATCAGCCGGATCCAGGCGGCATCGCGGGAGGCGTCGCAATGGTCGGCGCGGGACTACCTCTCCCACCAGGTCACTGTTGCGGAACTCGGCGACCGGATGGTGGCGTTTGCCGTGGTCCGCGCCACCGGGTCCGGAGAGGCTGAGTTATTGAATCTGGCCACCGATCCAGAATTCCGGAGGCTGGGCATCGCCCGGCGGCTGCTGGATGGAATCGTCCAGCAGGTGGACGGGGTGATTTTTCTGGAGGTTCGGGAGTCGAATCTGGCGGCGCGTAAGTTATACGAAAAAATGGGATTTACGATAGTATCCCGACGCCCGGCGTACTATCGCGATCCGGTCGAGGCGGGGATTGTAATGAAATTGCGAACGTGATAAAGTTTGTCTGGGTCGGGATGTCCCGGCGCGCCGGGGTCCTGGTCCAGGCAGTACTCCAAAGCAGTGCAGAACCGAAGTGAAGTCGTGAACGACGAAGCGGTAACAGATCACCCACCGAGCCCGAGGCCACCCTTGGGCGACCAAGACTCGGCGTGGCGACCTGAAATGACATCAGGAGGCATACGCAGCATGGAGATGACCAACGAGGTAGAGTTGAAGACGCATCTGATCCAGACCAACGAGCAGTTTCGGGTGCTGGCCCAAAAGCACTCCGAATATGACCACCTGCTCGTGGCGCTGGAAGCCAAGCACCATTTAACCGCCGAAGAGCAGTTGGAGGAAGTGCGGTTGAAGAAGCTGAAGCTTCAGGCCAAAGACCAGATGCGGGAAATGATGGCGCAGTACAAGGCCACGCACACAAACTGAACTCAAAGTAGTCTCATCTCAGCCCGAAGCAGAGTTACGGGCCCGGACGCCGACGGCGTCCGGGCCCGTTTGGCTTGAGGGGCTGTTTCGGCTATGATGAATCCAATTTGCCGTCAAACCACGCCAGAGACGTGAGGAGAGAGATCAGCGGATTCGCGGGAGCAGCCCTGACGTTGCCGTTGTGCGTCGCGGTGTTCCCGGCGGGATTGTCCCCGCTCGGCATGCCGCTGATTCTGGTCGTGATCGTTTCCGTACTCAGCTACTTTTCGGGTTGGCGCGCCGCCGCCTTGTTCGCCTCGCTCGCATTGATCGCCGGGGAGGTAGCGGGCCTGCCGGCCAAGCCGGTGGATCGCGCGGGGGTGGCCCTGGCCGCCACGGTTCCCGTTTTGCTGATCGAGCGGATGCGCCGCCGCGGCCAGGCGCTCGAGGACACGCTCGACAGCAGCGGCGAGGTGATCTACGCCACCGACAGGCGTGCGCGATTCTCGCTGGTCAACTGCGCCGCGACCCGGCTGATGGGCCGGACGCGGGAGAGCGTGGTAGGCCTGACCGCGGAGGAGGCGGGACTTCCGGCCGAACTGCGGCCTCTGTTCGATCCCGGCGAGTCCGGCGGCCCCGGACGATCGACGGAAGTCGTGGTTGATCCGGAAAAACGGATTCGTGTGTTTCAGACCGCCCGGACGGCGCTCCGGGACCGCCGCGGAGACGTCCGCGGCGTCCTGGGCATCGCGCGCGACATCAGCGCCGGGTTGGAGTATTCCCAGCCCGCTCCTTCCTCCGTGCAGCACGACCCCCTTACGGGGCTTCCCAACCGCCGCTTCATCACTGAGCTGACCAGCCTCGCCCTCCAGCAGGGCCATGACGCCGCCGTGCTGTGGATCGGTCTGGACCGTTTCAAAGTTCCCAACGACGCGCTGGGGCACGCGGCGGGAGACGCCATTCTGATCGAGGCGGCGCGCCGGCTGGTGGGATGTCTGCGGAGCCGAGGTTCGGCCGCCCGGATCGGCGGCGACGAGTTTGTGATTCTGATCGAATCGGCCGGAGCGGGCGACGAGGCGCGGCGAACCGGGGAACGCGTATTGGAGGAGTTGGGCCGTTCCTTCCATGTGGACGGATTCGAGCTGCGTTTGAGCGCCGGCATCGGGCTGGCGCGTGCGTCGGCGGGCGCCGGGACCGACGCGCGGCGGCTGCTGGCCAACGCGGCGATCGCCATGCGCCGGGCCAAGGCGGCCGGCGCCGGGTCGATCTGCGAGTTCGACACGCCGATGCGCGACGACGCGGACCGCCGGCTGAGCCTCGAAGTCGAGCTGCGGCGCGCGCTCGCCGGCGGGGAACTGGCGGTGTTCTTTCAACCGATTCTGTCGCTTCGGGAGCGGGATATCCGGGGGTTTGAAGCGCTGCTTCGGTGGCGTCATCCGGAGAGGGGACTGCTCCCCCCGGCGGAGTTTCTCCCGGCGGCGGAGGAGACGCGGCTGATCGTTCCGATCGGCTGGTTCATGATCCGGCAGTCCCTGGCATGGACCGCGAACCTCAACGAGTCGCTTGGCCACCGGGGGATGACGATCAGTTTGAACCTGTCGGAAATTCAATTCGCGCAGCCGGACCTGTTGCAGACGCTGCGCGGAGCGGTGGGGGAGGCGGCGGTCGATCCGGCGCAGATCTGCCTGGAACTGACTGAGTCCGTGGTGGCCGCACCGTCGCCGGCGTTTCTGTCGACCGTGGTCGAGCTGAAGCGGGCGGGATTTCGCGTGGCCGTCGACGACTTCGGCGTCGGGTATTCTTCGCTGAGCCGTATCCACCGGATTCCGGTGGATACGCTGAAGATCGACCGTGAATTCGTGCGGCGAATGCACCAGGGCGAGAACGACTTCGCGATGGTGAAGACGATTGTGGGGCTTGCCGGAGGGTTGAAGATGCAATCGATCGCCGAGGGCATCGAAACGGAGCAGCAGGCGGATACGCTCCGCGAGCTGGGGTGCGCCTTTGGCCAGGGATTCCTGTTCGGGCGTCCCGCCGAGCCGGAGAAAGCGATGGCCATGGCCGTGGGCGGGGCGGCCTGAAGGATGGGCATGTTCCTGCGATCGGCCGCGGCGATGGCGCTGGCCGGGTTTGCCGGCCAGGCGCAGCCGGAGATTCCGTACCGCCGGGGCAGCGTCGGGCGGCCGGACGGGGCGATGATCGCCTACTATGTCCGCGAAGGATCCGGTCCGAGCCTGGTGCTGATTCCGGGCAGCTGGGGCGACCACCGGGTCTTCGACCGCTTCACCGCCGCCCTTGCCCCTTCCCTCCGCGTCATCGTCGTGGAGCTGCGGGGCCACGGCGCAAGCCGCCCGGCCACCCTCGATCCGTCGATGGAGCTTTTCGCCGGGGACGTGCTGGCGGTGATCGACGCGCTCCGGCTGCGGCGCTTCTACGTGGGCGGGCACAGCATCGGAGGGATGCTGGCGATCGAGATCGCCGGAAGGCGGCCGCGTGAAGTGGCGGGAGCGATTCCAATGGAAGGCTGGACCCACCACCGTGTTCAGGCGGAGGCTTTCGGCGGAAGCCCGGCAAAGCTTACCGCGGAGGAGGAAGCGCGGAACAACGCGAATCGCGCCCGGTTGCAAGGCACGCTGACAAAGGAGGAGATCGCAGCGTTCGGCTCCGTCTGGAGAAGGTGGGACGGGCTCCGGATTCTCGAAGAGACTCCGGTTCCCTTCCTATCGATCTGGGGCGACCGCGGGCGTCCGCGCCCGTCGCGGGTGCAACTGCGCATTCCCGACCGGCCGAACCTGCGCCTCGTGTGGATGGAAGGCGCGTCTCATTCGCTGCTGGTACAGTGTCCGGAGAAAGTGGCCGCCGCGGTGAACGGCTTCATTGGCGAAATCGAGGCGCGGCGGATGTTTGACGAGCCGGAGCTAACGATCCGGGACGACGGCGCGGACTTCTCACGGCTGCCCCGTCTTCCGGCGGAAGCGGTGACGGTCTACCGGGGCGAGGACGGCTCGACGGGTTTCAACATGCATCCCTATCTCGCCTGGTTCGGGGGACGCTTCTGGGCGATCTGGAGTTCGAACCGCGTCCGGGACCTGCAAGCGGGGCAGTATGTGCGCTACTCCACCAGCCTAGACGGAATTCATTGGACGCCATCGGCGATGCTGACGCCGAGCGAGGAGAAGGAGAACTTCCGGTACTTCGCGCGCGGGCTGTGGGTGCGCGATGGCGAATTGATCGCCCTGGCGGCGCGGGACGAGGCGGTGCGTCCGCTGTTCGGACCGGGGCTGGAGTTACGAGGCTATCGGTGGATCGAAGCGCAGCGCCGCTGGAGCGGGCCCTTCACGGTCGCCGTCGATACGATCAACAACTTCGCCCCGGAGCACCTCCCGAGCGGCGAGTGGATGATGTCGCGGCGCGACCACAGGATGCGCAGTTCGCTGTTGGCCGGCGGAGTGGATTCGCCGTCTACGTGGCGGGTCATCGAGGTCCCGGCGCCGGAGACGCCGACGGTTCTCGACGAGCCGACATGGTGGACGACGGCGAGCGGGCGATTGTGCCTGGCGTTTCGGGACGGCGGAAAGTCGCGGCGCCTATATCGCGCCTTCAGCGACGACGGGGGCAAGACGTGGACACAGCCGGTCCGGACCGACTTTCCGGACGCGATGGCGAAGTTCAACGTGCTGCGGCTGCGCAACGGCCTGTACGTGATGGCGTCCAATCCGAATCCGACGGGGGTGCGGATTCCGTTGTGCCTGTCGCTGTCGGCTGACGGGGTGGTGTTCACCCGGATGGCGGTCCTCCGCGACGCGCCGACGATGTACCGGTATGGCGGAAAATCGCCCGGTTATGCGGGTTATCACTATCCTCAACTGCTTGAGCACGGCGGCTTCCTCTATGTGATTCACGCCGAGAACATGGAGGATATCGTGCTGTTGCGGGTCCCCGTCGCGGCGATCGAGGCCATCGCGGAACCGGGTCAAAGGTGGTAGGTCATAACAGACCTCACCGGGTCGTCCACCCCAAGCGGATCGGCTGCGAAACTGTCGTGATCGAACTGTCGATGACTTTACACAGCGGCGCCCGCCGAACCGTCCGAACGGTTTGGCGACGGACGCGGCGCCCTGGGAAGAGTAGCTACGGGACCGGCCCAAGGTCACAGTAGACTGTCATCATGCCGCTGTCGGATGGCATCGTCGTCGACCCCTTGATCCTGGCTGGCAAGCCGGTGATCAAGGGAACGCGTCTCGCCGTCGAGCGCATCCTGGAGCTTCTGGCTGCAGGCGTATCGGAAAGCGAGATCCCCGGCAACTACCCCGCTTGGAGTACGCGAGCTAGCTGGCGCACGAATACAAAGCGTTCCCGATTCCAGCGTAGATGCGCCTCCTCGCGGATGAGAACCTCCCGAAGCCAATCATGGAGGCGCTTCGAGCCGAGGGCCACGACATCCTGTGGGCGCGCACGGAGCTCGCCGGAACAACCGACGTCGCCCTGCTGGATCGGGCGGAGGTAGATGCGTGTGCGATTCTTTTTCAGGAGTACCGAATGGCAGGTCAACGCTTCTCGATCGTCAGCGGAATCTGGGCGGTGTCCAGGCTGCCGCCGGATTCTCCGGTTCCGGTGTGGGCTTTCGAGTCGGAGGACTTCGTGTCGATCACACGGACGCGCGAGGAACTGTCGGTGGTCTGTCCTGCGTCGGCTGTGCCGGCGGCTGCCCGATCCGACGGCGGATGGGCGCTGCTGAAGCTGCACGGGCCGTTCTCGTTCGACCAGGTGGGGATCCTATCCTCGTTCGTCGCGCCGCTGGCGGGGGCCGGGATCAGCGTGTTCGCGGTGAGCACCTTCGACACGGACTATGTCCTGGTCAAAGCGGAGTCCGCCGCCAGGGCGCGGGACGCGCTCATCGTGGCGGGGCACGAATTTGTGGTCTGAAGGAGACCTAGGCGACCAGGACTTGGAAGCCGCTGTGCATGCGTCCGGCCAGCCGGTTCGTCCATACCACGCGCGCGCGTCCGACAAAGAAGAGATGCTCGAAGCGGATCTCCGCGCCGGGCTCCAGGTCCGGGTCATCGTGACAGACGCGAAAGCCGCCGGCGCTGACGTCGACCATCTCGCCGATCGTCTCCCGGCCGCTATCGCCACGGGAAAGCCTGACCCGCCCGTGGCAGACAACGCGCTGGCTGGTTCGAAGATCGATACCGGCTCCGGCCCCCATCTGCTCCTTCTCTCTCAATGTGATCTTACGACCGGCGCCACCCTTATTCCATAGAGCCGAGCGGCTATCCTTCTTCGGCAAACCCCTTAGACGGAGTCCGAGGAAGCCCCGGGCGAGCGCCGGAGAGCGGCCGGTTCAACGTCCCCCGTGGCTGGTGGGGTAACGTTGGTTTGTATGTTCCGCGACGTTCTCTCCCGCCGCGCCCTGCTTGCCTCGGCGCCCGCGGCGGCGGCCCTGGCCCCGCCCGGCGTGACGGTAATCGATTGCCACGCCCACCTCCACCACCACTCCAACGCCCGGTGGAGGGAACTCGACAAGGCCCTCATCGACGCCGCGGACAAGCTCGGCATCGACCAGTTGTGCTGCTCGATCCTGACCCCCGCGCGCCCGTCCGGTCCGGAGCAGTTCCGCGAGTGCAACCGCTGGGTGGCTGAGGCTATGGAGCGTTTCCCGCGGCGGGTTCTCGGCTACTGTTACGTCAATCCCGGATACACGCGCGAGGCGGTGGCGGAGCTTCGCCACTGGGTTCTCGACCGCGGCTTCATGGGCGTGAAACTGTACAACGAATACTTCGCCGACGAAGCGGCCGTTTTCCCGCTGATCGAGGCGGCCATCGAGCTGCGCGTACCGGTGTTGCAGCACGCCGGCCACGGTCACGCCCATACTTTCCGCGATTCGCAGCCGCGCATCAGCGACGGCGGCCATCTCGCCCGCCTGGCGGCGCGCTACCCCGAGGCGATGCTGATCTGCGCGCACCTGGGCGGAGGGGGAGACTGGGAGTGGACGATCAAGGCGCTGCGGCACGCGCGCTCGGTCTACGTCGACACGAGCGGTTCGGTCACCGACAACGGTCTGATCGAGCTGGCGCTGCGGGTTTGCGGGCCGGACCGGGTGTTGTTCGGATGCGACATGTCCATGACCGCGGGCGTTGGAAAGGTGCGCGCCGCCGAGATGAGCGACGCCGTGCGCGCCCAGATCCTGGGCGGGAACATGCAGCGCATCCTGCAACGGAGGAACCGGCTGGCATGACGATCGACCTGAACGCCTATCTGGGCCACTTCGCCTTCCGCCGGCTGCCTCAGAGCACGGGGCCGGAGCTGATCCGGCTCATGGACCGCAGGAGGATCGACAAGGCGGCGGTGTCATCGGCTTCCGCGATCACCTACCGCAACACGCAGCCCGGCAACGACGATGTCGCCGCGGAGGCGCGCGCGCACGCCGACCGGCTGATTCCGTTCGCGGTCATCAATCCCTCCTATGCGGGCTGGCTGGACGATCTGAAGGAATGCCATGAGCGATACGGGATGCGGGGGGTCCGGCTGTATCCGATGTGGCACGGCTACCGGCTGACGGACGGGGTTTGCCGGGAACTGGTGGACGCGGCGGCGGAGCGGAAGATGCTGATCTCGATCCCGATCCGGGTGGAAGACCCGCGGCAGCGGTCCTGGCTGGTCAGCGTTCCGGATACGCCGTTTGACGACGTCGCGGCGCTGGTAAGGGCGCGGCCGGCGGCGCGTTTCGCGCTGGTGAACGGAACCGGATACGCGGGGAGTGTTCTGGGGAAGGCGGACAGCGGCCTGCCGGCGAACTACGTGATCGACATCGCGCTGTTGACGGCAGTGATTCAGAACGAGATCGGGCAACTGCTGACTAATCTCGGGCCAGACCGGCTGGTGTTCGGAACGGGCATGCCTTTTCTCTATCCGGACCCGGCTCTGCTGAAGCTGGATGTGCTCGACGCGCCGGAGCCGGCCAAGGCGAAGATCCGGGGAGAAAACGCCGCCCGGCTGTTGTCGCGCTGATTTGGTACCTCCGGTCTATTGTGGAGTGCCGAACCTGCCGATGGAACGGCAGACGTGTCATGAAAGAAACACCGGATACCGATGTTCTGCTTGCGCAGTTCAACCGCCTGATTCAGGAGCTGCTGCGCGGCAACATGAATCGAAACACCTTCCGGCCATGGGAGATCGAGTTGCTGCTCGATATTGAGGAGTGCAACCTCCGGGACTCGAATCGCCGGGAGATTCTGCGGCGGTATCAGAAGGCCGTGCAGCGGCACGTCGACCGGGGAGCGAGTTCATTGCTAAAGCTTTCCGAATACCTGGAGCGGAACCGAGCGCGGCGGGCTACTCTGAGCCCGGCGCCCTCCAAGGGCCCCTCGGTGGAGGACCCCTTCAGCGACGGTCTGGAAGAGGCATCGGCGAGCTGAACTGCTTCCACCGCCGGGAGAGCCGGCGCGAGAGTCCGTATGAGAGAATGTGGCAAGCCCGATGACAGGTTTGCGCTTCTTTCCCGCCGCGGTTTCGCTGTTGATTGTTGCCTCATGCACCGGACCGTATTCCGGCGCCAACGTTTCCGCAAAAGCGTCCAAACCGCGCGTTCCGATCAAGACATTTCGCGCTGAAGTTTCCCCGATTCCGGAGATCATCACAGCGACGGGAGAATTGTTCGCCGAGGAGACGGCGACAATCGGAGTCAAGGCGCCGGGCCGGGTAACGATGCTGGCCATCGACCTGGGGTCGAAGGTGCGGGCGGGCGAGATCGTGGCCGAACTCGAGAAGACGGACTACGAGTTCCGCGTGCGGCAGGCGGAGGCGGCGGTGGAGCAGACGCGGGCCCGGCTGGGAATCCTGGGGCAGGCGAGCGACGACGTGGTCCCGGAGGAGACGGCGATCGTCAAGCAGGCCGACGCGGCGCTGCGCGAGGCGCGGTTCATCTTCGAGACGACGGCGCGGCTTCAAAAGGACGGCGTGGTATCTCGAATCGAGATGGAGAAGGCGCAGGTGCGGCGCCAGGGCGCCGAGGCGCACTACCAGGCGGCGCTCGAGGAAGTGATGCAGTTGCGGGCGCAACTCACCGAGCGGCGGGCGCAGCTGGCCCTGGCGCGGCAGCAACTCGCCGACACCACGATTCGGGCCCCGTTTTCGGGGGCGGTGACGCGCCGGCACGCGTCGCTGGGAGAGTACCTTGCCGTAAACGCGCCGGTGGCGATGCTGGTGCGGCAGCACCCGTTGCGGCTGCGGCTGGAAGTTCCCGAGCGGCTGGCGGCGAAGGTCCGGCCCGGCCAGCGGATCGACGTCAACATCGAGGGGGCGCCGGCGGGGCGGACCGGGCGCGTGGTGCGGCTGAGCCCGGCGATTGAGGCGCAGAACCGTTCGCTGACGATCGAAGGGGAGCTTCCGAACGAGGACGGGCGGCTCCGGCCGGGTTCCTTCGCCGAGGCGGTCATCACGGTGGATCCGGACGCGCGGGGCATTGCGGTGCCGTTTTCTTCAGTGATGAGTTTCGCCGGAACGGAGAGGGTGTTCGTGGTCAACAACGGCGTGCTGGACGAGCGGGTTGTGCGCAGTGGCCGCCCGCTGCCCGGCGACCGGGTGCAGATCACGGACGGGGTGCAACCGGGCGACATCGTGGTTCTGCACGCCAGCGACCGCCTCGTCAAGGGCGACCCGGTGACGGCAGAATAGGCCATGCAGAAGCTCGCCGAAGTCTGCGTTGCCCGGCCGGTCTTCGCGGTGATGCTGATCCTCGCGATGGTCGTGGTGGGAGCGGTGTCCTACGGCAAGCTGGGGGTGGACCGGTTCCCGGATGTCGACCTGCCGATCATCTCGATCCGCACGCTGCTGCCGGGCGCCTCGCCGGAGGAGGTCGAAAGCACGATCACACGGCGGATCGAAGACGCCGTGGCGACCGTGGAGGGTATCGACAACATCCGGTCGACTTCCACCGAGTCGCTTTCCGTCATTACGGCCACTTTTTTCCTGGACCGGAACATCGACGTCGCGGCGCAGGACATCCGGGACGCGGTGGCCGCCGTCATTTCGCTGCTGCCGCGCGACGCAAAGCCGCCGCTCATCAAGAAGCTGGACGCGGACGCCTCGCCGATCCTGACGCTGATTCTGTCCGGCGAGAAGACGGGCCGGGAGTTGTATGAGATCGCCGACCGGGATGTTCAGGACGCGATCGAGTCGGTGAGCGGAGTGGGACAGGTGCTCGTGGTGGGCGGGCAGAAGCGCGCCATCAACGTCTGGATCGACGCCGACCGGCTGGCCGCCTACCGGATTCCGATCATCCGCGTGCGGGAATCGGTGGCGCGCCAGAACTCGGACATCCCCGGGGGACGCGTCGACGAGGGCTTCCGCGAAGTGGTGCTGCGGACGCTCGGCCGTTTTCCGGACCCCAAGCTGTTCAACGAACTGGTGGTGGCCAACATTGGCGGGGCGCCGGTGAAGGTGCGCGACATCGGCTACGCCGAGGACGGCCACAAAGAGCGACGGACGTCGGCGAGGTATGATGGCCGGCCGGCGGTGGCGGTGGAGGTGCGGAGGCAGTCCGGCGCCAACACGATCGAGGTGATCCGGGGGGTCAAGGAAAAGCTGGCGCGGGTGCGCCAGGTGCTGCCGCCGGGGATCGAACTGACCGTCGCGCAAGACCAGTCGCGCTACATCAACGCCGCTTTCCACGAGGTGCAGCTTCACCTGATCCTGGGAAGCATTCTGGCCGCGCTGGTGGTGCTGCTGTTCATGCGCAACTGGCGCGCGACTGTCATCGCCGCGGTGGCCATTCCGGCTTCGATCATCGCGACGTTCGGCGCGATGCGCTGGCTGGACTTCACGCTCAACAACATCACGATGCTCGCCCTCGTGCTGATGGTGGGCGTGGTGATCGACGACGCGATCGTGGTGCTCGAAAACATTTTCCGGTTCATCGAGGAGAAGAAGCTGCCGCCGCGGCAGGCGGCGGTCCTGGCGACGCGGGACATCGGCCTGGCGGTGATGGCGACGACGTTCAGCCTGATCGTGGTGTTTCTGCCGGTGTCGTTCATGTCGTCGATCTCGGGCCGGTTCCTGTTCTCGTTCGGATTCACGGCCACGGTGGCGATTCTCGTTTCGCTCGTGGTGAGTTTCAGCCTGACGCCGATGATGAGTTCGCGGCTGCTGCGCGAAGAGACGGTCTCGCGGGCGGGAGGATCGCGGCGCGGGTTCTACCTGTGGATCGAAAACAAGTACATGGCGCTGCTCGGCTGGTCGATGCGGCGGCGGGCCGTGGTGGCCGTCCTGGCGGTCGTCGTGGTCGCTTCGACCGTGCCGCTCTACCGGATCGTCCGGCAGGAGTACATTCCCACCAACGTCGACGAGAGCGAGTTCGAGATGAGCGCCTTCGCGCCGGAGGGCACTTCGCTCAAGGCCATGGAAGAGGTGCTGGACCGGATCCACCACGAGATCAAGGATCTGCCCGGCATCCGCCACATGGTTTCGATCGTCGGGACCGGCTACCTGCAAAGCGTCAACATCGCCCGCGTCTACGTCCGCCTGGAGGATGTGGAGGACCGGGTATTTTCCGTTTCCCGGTTCTGGAGGATGCTGCTCGAAGGGCGGCCCTCGGCGGCTTTCACGAACATCTACTCGCAGCGCGACGTGATGCAGGCGGTCCGGGCGAGGCTGAAGAAGTACCCCGACTTGCGCGTGCGCGTGGCCAACATAACGACTCTGAACCAGGGGTCGGCGCCGGTGGATATCGACTTTGTCATCCGCGGGCCGGACCTGATGAAGCTTTGGGAATACAGCGAGCGGCTGCGGATGGCCGCCATGGAGATTCCCGGGCTGCTCGACGTCGATTCGACGATGCGCATCAACAAGCCCGAACTGCGGGTTTCGATCAACCGCGAGCGGGCGGCGGATCTCGGCGTCGACGCGGCCGACATCGCCTCGTCGCTGCGGCTGATGGTGGGCGGCGACGACGAAGTGTCCCGCTACCGGGATGACAAGCTGGCGGAGGACTATGACGTCGAGATCCGGCTGAATCCCGAGGACCGGAAGTCGCTCGACACGGTTTCCAAGCTGTACGTGCCCTCGGCGCGGTCGGGGCTGGTGCGGCTCGACAACGTCGTCAGGCTCGAGGAAAGCATGGCCGCCTACCGGATCGAGGGGCTGGACCGGCAGCGTCAGGTGGGCATCCGGGCCAACGTGGCGCCCGGATACGCCCTGGGCGACCGGCTGCCGGAGATGTACAAAGCGGCCGAAGCCCTCAACATGCCTGTCGCCTACTCGACGACGGTGATCGGCCGCGGCCGCGAGTTCGAGCGGACCCTTGGCGAGTTCCTGCTGGCGTTCGCGCTGTCGGTGGTGTTCATGTACATGATCCTGGCCAGCCAGTTCGAGAGCCTGATCCACCCCGTCACGATTCTGCTGAGCCTTCCACTGGCGGTGCCGTTCGGGTTCCTCTCGCTCTGGTTCTTCAGGGACACGCTGAACCTGTATTCGGCGCTGGGGATTCTGGTCCTGTTCGGGGTCGTCAAGAAAAATTCGATCCTCCAGGTGGATCACACCAACAACCTGCGACGGGAGGGAATGCCGCGGCTGGAGGCGATCCTGCAAGCCAACCGCGACCGTCTTCGCCCCATTCTGATGACGACGCTGACGCTGGTGGCGGGAATGCTGCCCCTGGCGCTGGGCGCCGGTCCGGGCGCGGAGGAGCGCCGCTCGATCGCGATCATCGTCATCGGCGGGCAGAGCCTTTCGCTGCTGCTGACGCTCATCGTGACGCCGGTCGCCTACTCTCTCTTCGACGATGTCGGGGCGTGGTTGGCCCACCGGCAGGTTTCGGCCGGGGCGGCGCGCAAGCTCGGAACTCCGTCCGCCTGACGTTCCGACCGGCGGCGCCGTTCCGAATTACCATAAGTTACATGTCCGTGATCACCCGCCGCTCTCTGCTGGGCGCCGCGGCGTCCGCCGCCGCGTCCGCGCAGGCCCGCAAGCCGAATGTGCTGTATATTCTCGCCGACGATCTCGGGTGGGCCGACCTCGGCTGCACGGGCCACAAGACCGTTCGCACGCCGAATCTCGACCGGCTCGCCGCGGAGGGAGTGCGGCTCACCCAATTCTGCGTGTGCTGGCCGGCCTGCACGCCGTCGCGCGGCGCGCTGCTGACGGGGAGGCATCCGCGGCGGAACGGCCTCTACGACATGATCCGGAACAACGAGGTGAACTTCAAGTTCCAGTTCGATGAGATCTCCTATGCCGTTTCTCCGGAAATGACCCTGGGCCTGGACGTCCGTGAGGTCACTATCGGACAGGTGATGAAATCGGCGGGCTACGCCACCGCCGTGGTGGGAAAGTGGGACAGCGGCCGCGCGAAGCGCTTTCTGCCGCTCCAGCGCGGATTCGACTATTTCTACGGGTTCGCCAACACGGGCGTGGACTACTACACGCACGAACGCTACGGCGTTCCTTCGATGTTCCGCGGCAACGAACGCATCAAGGAGGAAGGGCACGCCACGGACCTGTTTCTGCGCGAGGCGCTCGGCTTCATCGAGCGGAACCGTTCGCGGCCGTGGTTCCTTTACCTTCCGTTCAACGCCCCCCACGGCGCCTCGACCTTCGACCGGCAGGCGCGGCAGGAGCCGGACGAATACATGAAGCTTTACGAGGGGCAACCGCGTGCGCAGTACCTGGCAATGGTGACGCACCTGGACGCGGCCGTCGGCAGGATTCTCGACAAGCTTCGTGAACTCGGCCTCGAAAGTGACACGCTGGTGATCTTCACGAGCGACAACGGCGGAACCGGGGCGCGGAACGGACCGCTGCGGGGCGGCAAGTCGACGTTGTGGGAAGGCGGCGTGCGGGTTCCGTTTCTGGCGCGCTTCCCGGGGCGGATCCCCCGGCGAACGGTGCGCGACGATCTGGCGACGTCGCTCGAAATCCTTCCGACACTGGCGGGACTG
>Ga0073934_10000338_pt1 | contig 137499 bp, 130 predicted proteins | sample LarsenN4metaG_FD_76834 | JGI IMG/M metagenome (GOLD analysis project Ga0073934, IMG submission 76834) | Hot spring sediment bacterial and archeal communities from British Columbia, Canada, to study Microbial Dark Matter (Phase II) - Larsen... ... | reverse complement strand
TCGCGGAAGGATGCCGTGTGTTCAAAATCAAATTCAAATCGATTTCAGCTCTCAGTCGACCTAACATGATGAATTTCTATGACCTGCGGCCGCGGACCGGCAAAACGTTGGGACAGTAGTGATCAATTTTCATTTCTCAACCGGCGGCAAACGCGTTTCGAGAAATTTAGTTCAGAGCACCGAAACAGGATCCACGTCTATCGTCACGCGCGGCGGGCCGAGTTTGTTCACCTCCAGATGCGACGTCAGCGCCGCCAGCAGGCCGTGCAGCGCGGGCCGCGAACCAGCCTTGATCAGCAACTGATAGCGATGGACGCGCTTGATGCGCTCGATGGGCGCGGGGGCGGGACCAAGAATGCGGATGGAATCCGTCTGGGCCCGATCGAGGAAGTCGCCGATCTCACGAGCCCGCTGCGCCGCGCGATCCTTGTCGCGGTCGGCGACCAGGATTCCAGCCAACGCAGTAAAGGGCGGATAGAACATCGTGCGGCGATACCGCGACTCGCGGGCATAGAAGTCCTCGAATCGCTGCGTGCAGGCAAGTTGAAACGTGTAGTGGTCCGGAAAGTAGCTCTGGATGATGACCTCGCCCGGCCGGTCGCCGCGGCCGGCGCGGCCGGCGACCTGCGTCAGCAACTGGAAGGTCCGTTCCGCGGCGCGGAAATCCGGCAGCGACAACGCAGCGTCGGCGGCGAGAACGCCGACCAGCGTGACCTGCGGGAAATCGTGGCCCTTGGCGATCATCTGCGTTCCAACGAGGATATCCAGGCGCCCGCTCCGAAAATCTCCCAGCACGCGCTCGAAGTCGCGGACGCGGCGCATCGCGTCGCGGTCCACGCGCCCAATGCCCGCGCCGGCGAAAAGCTTCTGGAGCTCCGCTTCAATGCGCTCCGTGCCTTCGCCGACGTAGTAGATGTATTCACTGTTGCACTCCGGGCAAAGATCCGGCGGACGCCGCGCCAGCCCGCAGTAGTGACAGAGCAGCCGCCGGATCGATCGGTGATACGTCATCGACACGCTGCAGGACCCGCACTGAAAAACAAATCCGCAATGGCGGCACAACAGAAATGCGGCGAAGCCGCGCCGGTTCAGCAGCACCATGGTCTGCTCGCGCCGCTCGATCCGTTCGCCGATGGCGTCCAGCAGCCTGCGGGAAAATACGACCTGCTTGCCCGCGGACGCATATTCCGCACGCATGTTGACGATTTCCACGGCCGGCAGCGGGCGGTCCTCTACGCGGCTTGTCAGGGCGACGTAGGCGAACTTTTTCGACTCCGCGTTCCGAAACGACTCCATCGACGGCGTCGCCGACCCCAACACCACGGCCGCGCCCGCCCGTTTCGCACGGACTACGGCCGTGTCCCGCGCGTGATATCGCGGCGTTTCTTCCTGCTTGTAGCTGGTTTCGTGTTCCTCATCGACAATGACAAGGCCCAGGTTGGAAAGCGGAGCAAAAACGGCGGAGCGCGTCCCTACGACGATCGGCGCGCGCCCGCCGAAGATGCGCAGCCACTGCTCGATGCGCTGCTTTCGCGTCAACGAGCTGTGAAGAACCGCCACGATGTCCGGAAAGCGCGCCGTAAACTGTCCGGCCAACTGCGGCGTCAACCCGATCTCCGGAACCAGAACCAGACAAGTCCGCCCCCGCCGCAAGACCTGTTCAGCAGCCTGCATATAGATTTCGGTCTTCCCGCTTCCCGTCACGCCGTGCAGCAGGATGGTTGTGAATCCTTCGGCGCTTTGGATCAGGGACAGGGCCCTGGATTGATCGAGAGTCAACACAGGGAATTTCGGATTTCGGATTGCGGATTGCGGATTTGGGGAGGCGGAAAATCCGAAATCCGAAATCCGAAATCCGAAATCTCCAACATCGGTCCATCGGATTCCCGGCGGCAACGCCGCCTTGAGCACTTCGCCCAGGGGCGTCAGATAGTAGTCGGAGATCCATCGGCAGAGGTCCAGGACGTCGGGACGCAGGAGAGGCGCTGGATCCAAAACTTCCAAAACCTTGCGTACGTCGACGCCGGGCGGGGCGCTCGTGCGGCTTCCGACAACGAATCCTTCCACGTCGCGGCTCCGGAACTGGACTCGAACACGGCAGCCGAGAGGAACCGGATCGGTCAGTTCGTATACGAACGTCCGCGGCAAAGGCAGGCAGACCGCTACGTCTGCAAACATCAGCGTTACGATCGCAGGCGAAACAGCTCAGCGCGAATCTGTTTCATGTCCTCCCAGACTTCGCGTTTCTTTTCAGGATTGCGGAGGAGATAGGCGGGGTGAAACGTCGCAATGACGCGGGCGCCGTCCACGTCGTGAAACCGGCCGCGCAATTTTGAAATAGAACTGGCGGTTTGCAACACGTTCTGCGCAGCGAACGTGCCGAGGCAGCAGATGATCTTGGGCCGGATAGCGGCAAGCTGACGTTTCAGAAACGGATTGCACGCAAGGACTTCGTCAGGCTCCGGATTGCGATTCTCCGGCGGCCTGCACTTCAGAACGTTGCAGATGTAAACCTCTTCGCGCTGGAGTCCGATCGATTCGATGATCTTGGTGAGCAACTGGCCGGCGCGCCCGACGAAGGGCAAACCTTGCTGGTCTTCGTCATAGCCCGGCGCTTCCCCGACGAAAACAAGCTCGGCATTGGGATTCCCCGAGCCGAAAACGATGTTCGTACGCAGCGGCGCGAGCTTGCAGCGGCGGCAGTCGCCGAGGTGTTCACGGACTGATTGAAGCTGCTCGGCGGGAGAGAGGGCCGTTTGAACCGGCGCTGGACGAGCGTCGAACGACAGCGAATCCACGCCGATATCGCGGAAGAATTCCAGTTGTTCAGCGATTTCTTTGGTCGACATGAATTCTCCTGTGGAGCCGGCCATCGGCATGCGCGGTCATAGAAGACGTGAACAAATCGGCGTGACGCATTCTGACCCCCTGCCGCCTAATTTGGGGACAGAGACGAAATTCCTGCGCGTGAAGGACTCGTCAGGCTTCATCGTCCCTCACGCGCAGGAATTTCGTCTCTGTCCCCAAATTAGGCGGCAGGGGGTCAGAACTCCGCTTCCTCAACAGCTCCACCACCCGATCCAGTATCGCGTCCGCCATCCGATGCTTGCTCATTGGCGGCGCTTCCTGAATGCCGCCAGCGGCATCGATGATCGCGCCTCGATTCATATCACTTTCGAAGGCCGAATCAGGACCACTTACCGGATTGACGACGATCAAATCGAGATTCTTCGCTTTCAGTTTCGCCGTTCCGTTTTTTATCAGATCCTCGGTCTCCGCAGCGAAGCCTACAAGAATTCTGCCGTTCTTGCGTGCGCCGAGTTCCTGGAGGATATCGGGAGTAGGTTCGAGTTCGAGGCTGAGTCCCGCTTTGGACTTCTTGATCTTGCCGGCGCTGACGGTCTTCGGCCGGTAGTCCAGCGGCGCCGCGGCTTTGATCACGACCTCGGCGGCGTCGAAGCGATCCAGCACGGCGCGCCGCATCTCCTCGGTGGTGCGGACGCGGACGACATTTGGAAATTCCAGGCCGGCGGGCCCTGAAATGAGAGTGACGTCGGCGCCGCGATCGCGCGCGGCTTCCGCGATTGCGAAGCCCATCTTGCCGGAGGACCGGTTGCTGAGATAGCGGACCGGGTCAATGTCTTCCACGGTCGGCCCGGCCGTCACGAGAATACGGCGTCCCTGAAGATCCTTGGTCCGGGCGAGCAGCGCTGCGACGTATTCGACGATTGTCTCGACGGGAGCGAGACGGCCCGGCCCGTACGTGCGGCACGCCATTTCCCCGGTCTCGGGCTCGATGATGCGCGCGCCGCGGCTTTCAAGGATGCGAAGATTGGCCTGAACCGACGGATGTTCCCACATCCGGGTATTCATCGCCGGCGCGATCACGAGCGGCGCTTTCACCGCAAGGTGAAAGGTCGTAAGAAAGTCATCGGCCAGGCCGGACGCCAGCTTCGCAATACAACCGGCGGTCGCCGGCGCCACAAGGAACAAATCGATGGATTGCGCGAGGAAGATGTGATCGAAGACGCCCTCGAAGTCGCCGCCCGTTTCGGGCGCCTCAAACATTTCGACGTAGACCTTGTTTCCCGACAATGCTCGAAACGTGAGCGGAGTGACGAATTGAGTCGCGCTCTTCGTCATCAAGACGACGGCTTCGAAGCCGCGGTCCTGCAGCCTGCGGACAATCTCGGCGGCCTTATAGCAGGCAATGCCGCCGCTGACTCCGAGCGCGATTTTCATGGCCGTCAAGCGGGAGGAGACGCTACTCCTCCTGCATTTCTTCCTGTTCGGGATTCTCGTTGTTCCCGTTGGCTACGCGGAACTTCACCAACCCCTGGATCAGTTCCCGCTGGGCGATCTGAGTGGCTTTGTGGCGGGGCTCCTTAATCATCGGCGTGCTGCCGCCCTGGATCTGGCGCGCGCGCAGAGCGGACAGAATGACAAAGCGATACTTGCTGTCGATGTTTTCAGGAATTTGAATCAAGCTATACCTCCGAAGGACGCAATAATTTCCTCGATTCGGGCCTGCTGCCGCGCCGGCGTCGCGCGGCCCGCGCGCACGATGGATTCGAGGATTTGAATGGAGTTTTCGAGCACGTCGTTGACGACGATGTAATCGTATTCACGGTAAAACAAGATCTCGCGCCTGGCAATCTCCAGGCGGCGGTGAATGGCCTCGTCGGATTCGAGCATGCGCGACCGAAGCCGCCTTTCCAGCTCGGCGAACGAAGGCGGCAACACGAATACGGAGATCGCGTCCCTGACCTTACTCTTCACCTGCAGAGCGCCTTGAACGTCGATGTCGAGGATCACGTCCTCGCCGGCATCCATGCTCTCCTCGACGAACGCGCGCCCTGTCCCATAAAGTTGACCGTAATATTCCGCCCACTCCAGAAATTCGCCGCGTTCGGCCATTCCGGTAAACGTCGGCCGGTCGACAAAGAAGTAGTCGACGCCGCTTCTTTCGCCCGCCCTTGGCTGGCGCGTCGTGTATGAAACCGAGAATTTCAGATTCTCAAACGTGCGGAGAAGGGACTGAAGCAACGTTGTTTTCCCGGATCCCGAGGGCGCCGAGACGATATAGACGTTCCCGCGCATCGACAAACTCTAAATTCTACTCAATGTTCTGGACTTGCTCTCTCAATTTTTCAATCTCGACTTTGATCTCAATCGCCGCCTGTCCGATGGCGCCGCCGCGTTCGTTGAGACCCGAGGTCTTGGACAGTATCGTCGTGACTTCGCGATTCATCTCCTGAAGGATGAAATCCATGCGCTTGCCGGTCTCGTCCTTGAGGTCCTTGAGGGAGGCAAACTGATCCAGATGACTGCGCAAGCGCGTGATTTCTTCGGCGATATCGCTGCGCTCAGCGTACAGCAGCGCTTCCATTTCGAGCCGGTGTCCGCTTTCGGCGGCAAGCTGGGGCGCAAGTTCCGCGACGCGCGCAATCAATTGCTGGCGATAATGGTCCACAAAACTTTGAGCGCCCGCGGCTATCGTATCCAGATGGCGCCGGATTGCGGCGCTTCTTCGATCGATATCCCCGAGCAGCGACTGCCCTTCGACCGCGCGCATCGCCGCCAACTGCCGTATGGCGCCCTCCGCGGCTTCATCGAGCGCTTTTCCGATGCTTTGCTGATCCTCGGGACTCAGGTCTGCGCCTGATGCGGTAATGAGACCGGGCAGCCGGGCCAGCATCTCCACGGTCAAGTCGCCCTGAAGCGGAAACTCCTTTTTCAGGCGCTCGACCAGATCGACGTAAGCCCGAATCATCGCGTGGTTGGCTTCAAGACGAATGTTGTCCCGCTTGTAGTCGATTCGCACAAACACATCGAAACGGCCCCTCTTGAAAGCCGCCGCTATTCGTTGGCGAATCTGGTTCTCGAATGTTTGATACTCGGCGGGAATCTTGACGTGCACGTCGATGTAACGATGATTCACGCTCTTGATTTCGACGAGAACCGTGAGATTTGGGGCCTCGGCGCGAGCGGCGCCGAAGCCCGTCATGCTGGAGATCATGGACTATTCCTCATTTGGATTGAGCCGCGGACTCGGCCGAGAACTGCAGGTTGTACAGCTTCCAGTACGCCCCTCGGCGCGCCAGAAGGTCCTCATGCCGTCCTGCTTCCTCGACGCGCCCGTCAACCAATACGACAATCTTGTCCGCGCCGCGGATCGTCGACAGACGATGCGCGATCACAATCGTGGTGCGGCCTTCCATCAAATTCTGCAGCGCCCGCTGGACTTCCACCTCCGATTCAGCGTCCAACGAAGACGTCGCTTCATCCAGAATGAGGATCGGGGCGTTCTTCAACAGGGCGCGCGCGATGGAAATGCGCTGGCGTTCCCCGCCCGAAAGCCGCAGGCCGCGTTCACCGATCCGCGTTTGGTATTTGTCCGGAAGCAATGAAGCAAACTCGTCTACTAACGCCGCCTTCGCGGCGTTCATCACGCGTTCCGGCGGAGCGTTTGCGTCTCCATAGGCGATGTTCGCCCATATTGTGTCGTCGAAGAGAATCACGTCCTGCGTCACGATCGCCATGCGCCGGCGCAGCGACGCGAGCGAATAATCGCGCACATCCACGCCGTCGATGAGAATCCGGCCTGCGTCAATGCTGTAGAAGCGCGGCAGAAGATTTACAAGCGTCGTCTTGCCTGCGCCGCTTGGACCCACGATCGCCACGACCTCGCCGCGGCGCACGCTGAAAGAGATGTCCTGAAGGACCGGCGCGTCCGGGGTGTAACCGAATGTCACGTTCCGGAACTCGATCGACTCCGAGAATCCCGTGAGCTGTTTCGCGCCCGCATCCTCCTCGGGCGCCATTTCCAGCAGCTCCACGATGCGTGACGAAGCGCCGAACGCCTGCTGAAACGAGTTCGTAATGCCGCTGATGCGCCGGAACGCGTCGTAGAGACGCACGAGCCCGACGACGAACACTACGAAGAATGAGGCGGTTATTCGTTGTTCCGCAATTGCGTTTCGCGCATACACGAGAAAGCCCGCAACGATCAGAATTCCCAGCGTCTCCATCAGCGGCGACGAGAGCGCGTGCGTCATCTTCTGCCGCAGGTTGGTGCGAAACAATCGCTCGGTGGCGCGCCGGAAGCGGCGGCCTTCCGACTCTTCCATCAGGAACGCCTTGACAATGCGGTTTCCGGAAAACGCTTCGTAGATCACCTGCGCCATCTCGCCCAATTCCTGCTGATTGGACCGGCTGAGCGTTCGAAGCCGTTTGCCAAACCGGGAGGTGGCGTAAAGAACCAGGGGCGCGAAGGCCAGCGACGCCAGCGAGAGTTTCCAATCGATCCAGAACACGACTGCCGCTGAGAACAGGAGAATCGCGCTTTGCTTGAGGAATTCGGCCAGGGTCTCAGACACGGCCGTCTGAATGCGCTCTACGTCGGAAGACACTCGTGAAATCAGGTCGGCCGTGTGATTCCTCGTAAAGAATTCCAGCGGCTGTTTGAGGATGCTGTTGAAGACGTCGTTGCGCAGATCGCGAACTACAGCGTGCCCGAGATACGCTGTGGCGGTCGCAGCGCCGTACTCGGACGCAGCTCTCGCGATTGTGGCGCCGACCAATAAGGCCAACAGGAAGGGCGGGCTGAGTCGGGAGAAATCCACTGCGATGTTCACGCCCGGAATCGACCGGACTGGAGTGGGCGAGCCGCCAAGAAACATGTCAAATGCCGGCGCAATCAGAACCGTCGAAGCCGCCTCGAACAGGCCGACGAGCGCCGCAAGAAAGAGCGCCGCCGACAGCGCCGCAGCGCGCCTGCGGACGTACCGCATCAAGACGTCTTGAGCGTGGGTCATAGAAGGCCGGCCCAGGCCGCGGCGCTTTCAGGCTTCATAGGCTCGCCGCCCCCGCCGCAATCGCGGCGCGCACCTTTTCCTCGACGTCCTTGGGCTTGTGCATCTTGAGGATCTCACCGGTCAATTCACGGAGTCTGCCGATCTCCATCAATCGAATGGCGTGTTCGATTCGCCGGTAGGCCGCCAGGCTCACCGAAAGCGCCCTGAAGCCAAGGCCCAGCAGCACTGCCGCCGACGGCGGATCGGCGGCCACTTCGCCGCACACGGTGACAGGCTTGCCGGTAGGCTCGAGCAGCGTGTACACCTGGTGCAGACATCGCAGGATGGCGGGATGAAACGGCGTGTGAAGATGCACGACCGACTGATCGGACCTGTCAATCACGAGGTAGTACTGAATCAGGTCGTTCGTTCCGAGGCAGAAGAAATCCACGCGGTCCGCCATCAGGTCGCATGTTTGGGCCGCAGCGGGCGTTTCGATCATCACCCCGATCGGAACGTGCGGGTCGTGAGCTTCCCGGCTTCTTGCCAGGTCCCGTCGCACCTCGTCGATAATCTCGTGCGCGGCCTCCAGATCATCCACCGTAGAGACGAACGGAAGCAGAATGCGAACCTGACCGCGCGCCGACGCTCGGAACAGTGCGCGCAGTTGCGCCTTGAACACGTCCTGATTCTCGAGACAGAACCGGAGGCCGCGCACGCCAAGGTTGGAATTGACTCCATCCCAACTCTTTTGGTCGATGCCGACGTCGATCGTACGGAAGGTGACAGGAATATTTCGGGCGCTCTTCAGAACGCGCGTGTAGTCCGCCAGGAGTTTCGCCTCGTCGGCTTCTCTGCCGTCCCGGAAAAAATCGAACTCAGTCCGATACAGGCCGATGAACTCGACCCCTAGGGTGGAGGCGGCGGCCGCCTCTTCGCCGAAGTTGATATTGGCGCCCAGCGATATTCGAACGCCGTCTTGCGTTGTACACGGAGTGGATGCGATAGCCGACGGGCGCGGGCGCGCCCGAATCCTCTCCGCGGCGCGGCCGCGATATTGCTCGAGCGTCTTCTCGCTTGGGGAGCAGACGACAAGGCCGCGTCCGGCGTCGACGATGATGGCCTCGCCTGACGCGATGTCGGAGACGCTCGCGACGCCCATGACGGCCGGGATCTCCAGAGACCGCGCCATGATCGCCGTGTGGGACATCGGGCTTCCCGTTTCCGTAACAAGGCCGGCAATGCGGCTCGACCTCAGCTCGAAGAGCATGGACGGGGGAATAACCCTTCCGACGATGATCGCGTCGTATGGAAGCTTCTGCGCCGGCGCAGGCCGCGAACGCAGATTGTGGAGAATCCGCCGCACGATGTCTTCAAGATCTCCGCGGCGCTCCCGCAGGTAATCGTCCTGCAGGCGGTCGTAGGCTTCAAACAGTTCGTCGCTTACTTGCTGGATGGCCCATTCGGCGTTGATCAATTCAGTCTGGATCTTATCGATGATGCGGCCGACGAACAGCGGATCTTCGAGGATCAGCAAGTGCGCGTCGACCAGGAACGACGATTCCGGGTTGCGCCGCCGCTTCAACTCCGCCTGAATGCGGCGGAGCTGTTTGCGCGACCGTTCGATGGACTTTCGCAGCCGCGCAACTTCCTGGGAAGCTTGAGCCGCGCTGATCTTGAAGTTCAGTGAAATGAAGAGAGGATCGACGGCTCGCACCGCCCGTCCGACGGCAACCCCAGCCGATGCGGTGATGCCGTGAATGATCCGTTCCGAATGCTTCATCCTCTCAAATACTCGCAGATGCGCTCGACCGCCTCGTTTTCATCCACGCCGTTGGCGCGAACCACCAGCGTCGAGCCCTGGCGCGCCGCCAGCAGCAGGATGCTCAGGATGCTCCGTGCGTCCGCCTGCAAATCGGCTTCTGGATCGCATCTGCACAGAACAATGCTGGACTGATACTGACTGGATAACTGCACCAGCCTGGCCGCCGCGCGGGCGTGGACTCCCAGACGATGCCCGACCACAACCTGACGTTCCGTCATGACGTCTTTTTCGGCGCAAGCAGCTCGCTGGCGATATAGATGCTGTTCTGCCCCGTTTCTCTCAAAACTCGGGCGACGGCCGCCAGCGGTTGGTCTTCGCTCACCTGCGCCAGTTTGATGACCATCGGCAGATTCACTCCCGTCACGATCTCCACTCTACCGGGATCCAGCAGCGTCGACGCGATGTTTGTCGGGGTGCCGCCAAACATGTCCGTCAAAATCACGACGCCGGCCGGGCTTTGGACGCGCTCCACCTGCTTCTGAATCATCGTCGCCGCCATGTCGACGTCGTCATGCCAGCCCAAAGACACGGCGGCGATGTGGTGAATCTCTCCCACAATCATCTCCGCCGCGTTCAGCAGCTCGATGGCCAGCCGGCCGTGCGTCACGATGAGGCCGCCAATCATTGGAAAATCCTATCAATTGCGAATTGCGAAATGCGAATTGTGAATTTTGAGGAGATTCTTTTCCCAATTCGCAATTCGCAATTCGCAATCTCTGTCAGCCCTTCTCTACATCCCGATGCGTCACTTTAACCCTGAATTTCCGATCCCCAAGATGCTGCGCCACTGCATTAGCTGTGAACACCGACCGGTGGCGGCCGCCCGTGCATCCGATGGAGATCGTAACGTAGGACTTTCCTTCCTTCTCGTACTGGGGCAGCAGAAAATCGAGTAGACCGTAGAGATGCTTCAAGAACGTCCCTGCGTCCTCCTGCGCATTCATATACTCGATTACCTTTTGGTCGGCGCCGGTCAGATTTTTCAAGTGCGGCACAAAGTTCGGATTGGGCAAAAATCGGACGTCGAAGACGAGATCCGAATCGATGGGCAGGCCATATTTGTAGCCGAAGCTGACCAGCGAGACCAGCAATCCCGGCTCGCCTTCATCGAACATGGACAGCACGTGCTTGCGCAGGTCGTGAATCGTGAATTGCGACGTGTCCAGGATATGATCCGCCGCCGCCCGGATCGGCGCCAGCAAGGCGCGCTCTTGAGCGATAGCTTCCAGAATCGGGCGGTTTGAATCGAGCGGATGCGGACGGCGCGTCTCGCTGAAGCGCCGCACCAGAACGGCGTCGGATGCTTCCAGAAACCAGAGCGACGTGTCGAGTCCGGCGTGCTGTCGAAGATCGGCGCAGATCGCCGGCAGTTTCTGCAGGCTCTCTCTTTCGCGCACGTCGGTGACGAGAGCGACTTTGGCCGCTTCTTCTTCGGACTTCCAGATGAACTCGTAGAATTTGCTGACCAGTTCAACGGGCAGGTTATCGACGCAAAAATAGCCGCGGTCTTCGAGCGCCCGAAGAAAGGTGCCCTTTCCCGAGCCGCTCAGACCTGTAATGATGACGAACGCAGACTGTTTCACGCTTCAGGCTCGATCCAGCCGATATTGCCGTCCTTGCGTTTGTAGACGACGTTGAGCCGCTCCGTCTCCGCGTTGCGAAAGACGAGGAACCCGGCTTCCGAATCATCTACTTGCGCGGCCGCGTCGTCGACGCTCAACGGCTTGGCCGCGACCTGATGAGTACGTATGATGCGAGGGATCTGCTCCCCTAGCTCCTGCTCCGCCTCGCGCGCCGTCGCCGTTATGACGCCGCCGTGATTGGAGCGGCGTTTGCGCGTGATCAGCCGTCCCTTTGAACGGAGAATCTGTTTTTCGATCTTGTCCAGTACGGCTGCAATCGAAGTGTACATATCGGTCGACACTTCGGCGCAGTTATAAAAATCATGGCGAGTCTTGATATTGACTTCAGCGATATGGCGTTGATGCTTCTCGACCGTCAGAACGAAGTGAACCTCCATCACCTCGTCGATGATGCCGCGCAGCCGCTCCAACCGGTCGGTGGCGAACTTTCGCAAAGGCTCCGTGATTTCGATATGGCGGCCGGTGATATCCACTGTCATACGACCCTCCGTGAAGGATTGATCAGTTGGATCTCAGGACCTGAGACGACGCTGGTGCGTGCTTGGAATTTTCAAATCTTCGCGGTACTTCGTAATGCTGCGGCGCGTTACTGAAATGCCTTCCTCTTTGAGCATCTGCGCAATCTTCTCGTCCGTGAGCGGATTCCGCGGGTCTTCGTTTTCGATGTATCGCTTGACTTTCCGTTTGACGATCAGCAGCGACGTGCCGTTGCCCATCGGACCGTTGACGGCCTCTGAGAAAAAGTAGCGCAGCTCGAAGACTCCTTGAGGCGTGTGCGCAAACTTGTTGGCCACAGCACGGCTCACTGTGGAGGGGTGGACCCCGACTTCCTCGGCGACGTCCTTGATCATCATCGGCTTCAGACAGTCGATGCCTTTATCGAGGAATTCCGTTTGCCGCCGGATGATGGCCTCGCAGACCTTGACGATGATGTGCTTCCGCTGCTCGATGTTCTTCAGAAGCTGGACCGCCGACTTGAAGCAGTCTTTGACGTAGTTCTTCACGTCTTTGTTCAGCGAGTCGCGCTCGAGCATGTGCCGGTACGTTGTGCTGATGCGAAGTTGCGGAACCTCGTCTTCGTTGGTCACGACGGTGTAGCCGTCGCCGACTTTCATGATGAAGACGTCCGGCTCGATCAGCCGCGGTTGCGTCTTGTTGTATTTCTGACCCGGCCGCGGATCCAGCGCCTTGATGATCTCGACGGCTTCCATGATTTCCTCGAGAGGCCGGTTCAGCGCCTTGGCGATTTCCTTGAACTGCTTGTTCTGCAGCTTGTGGAGATGGTCGCGCACGATGTCGGCGACGATCGTGTCGTCCTCGTCGAGGACGCGGAGCTGAATGAGCAAGCATTCCCGTAGATCTCGGGCGGCCACGCCAGGCGGATCGAAGTGCTGTACGACTTCCAACGCCTTCTGCACTTCTTCAAGCGCGTGTTCGCCGCTTTCGGCGATTTCTTCGAGCGTGATGGGGATGTCGCGCCCATTCTCGTCAACAGCGAGAAGATATCCGTCTTCGTTGAGATTGCCGATGATGGAGTGACATGCCAGCCGGATTGGTTCTTCCAAGGTCTGCAATCCAAGCTGCCATTCGAGATGGTCCGTCAACGTTGGAGGCTTAGCGAGAAAATTCTCAAATGAGGGCTTTTCGAAGATCTCCGTTTCCCGCGGCCGGGACGCCCCGTCGTTGAGATAGTGATCGAAGCTTTGAAAATCAATGTCGGCGTATGGGTCGTCGGCCGCTTCTACTTCCGGCGGCGCGGCATCGACCGTTTCCTCGACCGTCGCTTCACGTTCGCTGATGGCCGCGTACTGCGCGTCCGATTCATCCGCTTCGGCTTCAGGAGCCGGCTGATCCGCGGTTTCCTTTTCGATCTCCTGCGTCTCCTCAGCGTTTTCGACGATCTCAGCGCCCTCTTCCAGAACCGGGTTTTGAACCAGCTCCTGCTGAATCATCTCCGTCAGCTCGAGCTTATTGAGGGTCAGCAGGCTCACCATTTGAACCAGACCCGGAGTCAGAACCTGTTTTTGTTGAACCTTCAGATTTAGTTTGTGTTCTAGAAATGCCATAGACGCAAGTACTGCCTAAATCAATCTAAGCTGAAGTGTTCCCCTAGGTATACACGCTTTACATCAGGGTCGCTGCCGAGGACTTTTGGCGTTCCGGACCTGAATATCGATCCATTGTTGATGATATAAGCGCGGTCAGTGACCTGCAAGGTTTCTCTCACATTGTGGTCCGTGATAAGAACCCCGATGCGCCTGGATTTCAGATGAGCCACGATTTTTTGAATCTCGATCACAGTGATCGGATCGATGCCTGAAAACGGCTCGTCCAGAAGAATGAATTTCGGCGAAATCACCAGCGAGCGCGCAATTTCGACGCGGCGGCGTTCACCTCCCGATAATGTGTCGGCGAGGCTTTTTCTGACGTGAGCGATTCCGAACTCTTCCAAGAGATTCTCCAATCGTTCCCGCCGGGCCTTGCTGTTCAGCGGCAGCGCTTCCAGGACAGCCATGATGTTGGCTTCGACAGTCAACTTACGGAACACCGATGCCTCTTGCGGGAGATAGCCGATTCCATTTTGGGCTCGCAAATACATCGGCAGGTCCGTGATGTTGTGGCTGCCTAGAAAAACCGACCCGCCGTCCGGCCGGGTCAACCCCACGATGATCGAGAAGGTTGTGGTTTTTCCCGCTCCATTGGGTCCGAGCAATCCAACGACCTCTCCTTGATGCACTTTCAAATCGACGTTCCGGACGACCATGCGGCCCTTGTAAGATTTACTGACGCCGACGGTCTCCAGAGAGATCATTTCTTTACCCTGTGCGTCGATGTGACTCTCCTTTGGGGATCACCCTCTAAAACCACGATATCGCCGCCGTTCGCCGCCAGCAAGCGCGTCCCCCGGAACGTATTACCGTCCTTGAGATCGGTTATCTCGACGTTATCGCCGCTGAGCACAACTTCGTCGGCTTTCGGATCGTAGTCGGCGCGTTCGCCGACGCCGCGCCGCAACCCCTGCGTCAGGTCAACGCCTCCGCGGGCTTCCGCCCGGATCACTTCGTTGTTGTTGATGAAGACGGTCATGTCGTTCGTCTTAAGGACCGTCCTGCCTTGCTTCCCCGTGCGGATCGCCGTCACGTTCTTCGTGTAACGAGCGGTCTGCTGAACCTGATCCTCGCTATAGTCCAGGGCGTCCGCGGCGACTTCGACTGCATCAAAGCGGGATCGCACGTTTCCGGCGGCGTGGAAACGAACTGGCGGATTCTGCTTTCGATCTCTTCCATCTTTGGGTCCATCTTCGGGCGGCTTTGGCGCCTCAATGCGGTCGGCGTCAATCTGGACGCGGCCGCGCCACAACCTCACGTTGCCGGTATATACGATCAGCTCCCCGGAGTCCTTGGCATGGGCCGCCTGAATTACGAGCCGTTCGTCTTGACCCTTCGACGCCGTCGTCACGCCGCCATTCGCCTCAAAAGTCCTGTTCTTCTGGTTTAGACGGATTTCTTTCGCTTGAAGGCTCAGGTTTGGACTGGAAACCTCGGCCGCGCCGGCCGGAGCGGGGGCTTCAAGGACGATCGCATCGCCGTCTTCTCGGACGGTGGCGCGAGCGGCGCGTCCGCTCAACGACCCTTCCTCGAATTGGAAATTGCCTTCCTGGACAAGCTCGATCAGCCGGTTGCTCTTGGAGTCGAACCGCGCGCGCGTCCGGTCGGCGACGGATCTCCGGTCTCCGGACCGAATCGTGGCGCGGAACGGCGTCGAGAACGTCACAACGTCGCCTTGACTGATTGTGAAGGTCTTTCCCTCGATCGTGAGATCGCCCGCCTGGAGCCGTGAATCCTCGTGCGTTGTCACGACAGATGCGTCGCTTCGTATCACGCCGGAGCTCAGCGTACGGTCGCCCGCCGCAATTGCGGCGTTTCCGCGAGCCTCGACCGCCTGGATCCGCCCTTCGGGGTTGAGACTCGCTTCAATCTCACCGCCCGTCAGAACTTCGGATTGGCTCCCAGACGCCTTCTGAACGCGCGCGCCGCCCCGCGCCAGCACGTGCTCGATGGCGCCGGCTTCCGACACCCTCGTCTCCATCCAATCGGAACGAAGGTTCCACGTCTCTCCGGAACCTTTCGGATGGGATTCCGCGGAGACGTTCCCTTCAACTACGATGCGAACCGGCCGGAATGAGCCTGGACGCAGGTCTGCACGGGCGCGAGCGCCGCGAAGCCAGCCCGTGGAGGATTCGATGTGGACTCCGCCGTCGATGGCCGCCCAGTTTTCTTTGCTCTGAAACACGCCGGCGCCGGCTTGTACGCGTGCGCCTTCAGCGAGGCTCATGTTCAGGGCGCCCGCCAATCGGAGCAGTCCCTGGTCCATGGCGTACTCCATACTCCCAGCTTCGCCCGTCATAACGCCGGGTTGTTCCACGTGCACTCTGGTTGTCGATGCGATGATGCGGTCGCGGTGGTTGTAGGTAAGCTCCTCGGTGCGGCCGAAGGTATTTTTGTCGAGCTGCAGACGTACATTGCCGGTAAATCGGATATCGTCGGTTCGCTCGTCGTAACTGCATTCGTTGCTGTGAATGCGTCGCGCCGGGCTGCCTTCATCGCGTCCGAAGATTTCGACAGTGACGTCCTGCAAAACCTTTCTCTTGTCCTTGAAACCAAGATTGACCTTCGCCGTCACCGTGAAGAGCGTTTTCCCGCCCTCCATGCGGGAAAACGAAACATTTTCGGTGCGGACCGCGACGTCTGCGGGGAGGAGTTCGGGCCGTTCCGCTCCATGATGCGGCTGACGCAACTGAACCGAGTAGTTCCACGCGAGAACGGCGACGAGGCACGCGACGACGATCGGTAGCACAACCTGAAGGACGCGGACGGCGCGATGAGCGCCTATCCTTTGCAACCGCATTTTGGCAGTATAGCGCGTCTGACGCGCGCGGACGGCCGCTCAGACGGCGTCGCTGATGCTGGCCAGATTGAACTCCCGCACCTTCAACGCCGGGACGACAATCGGCCGCCCCACAGATCCCGCTTCGTTGGCGACGCGCCCGGGCCGGCCCATCATTTCGATGCTGGACAGCAGCGCGGCCAAGGACTGATTGAACCTGAAATTGTTTACCGGCCGTTGGATGCGTCCGTTTTCGATCAGGAACGTTCCGTCGCGCGTCAGGCCCGTGAACGAAAGAATTCGAGGATTCAAGCTGCGGATATAGAAGAATCGGGTGATCAAAACGCCGCGTTTCGTTTCTTTGATCATGTCTTCGAGCGTGGCGTTCCCTCCGGACATGATGAAGTTCCCGGCGGGAGGCCGAGCGCTGGTTGCTTGCCGCTCCGCCCAGAATCGTGAATATGAAAGCGTTTTGAGAACGCCCTTCTCCACCCAAACTTCGCGTCGCACGGGCAAGCCTGCGCCCGTGAACGGGCTGGTCTCGGCGTTCTTTTCTGCGGGATCGCTCAAGATCGAGACTTTTTCATCAAAGAGCTTCTCGCCGAGCCGGTTGCCTCCGCCCGGCTTCGAAAAGAACGACCGGCCCTCGTCAGCCGCGCGCGCATCGAAGGCGCCCATCATGTTCTCCAGCAACATGCCCACGGCGGCAGGCTCCAGGACGGCTTCGTATTTACCGGGCTCGAGGAGCGTCTTGCCGCGCCACTGCTGGCACTTGCGAACGGCGTCCTCAGCGATGCGGCTGGATTCAATGGTGTTCCAATCCGAGCCTTCGTCTCCCGCCCAGCCGGAAGAAAGACCGTCGGGCGTGCGTACGGTCAACGTAGAGGCGACGCCTGTACGGGAGTAATAGGCGAACAGCTTGTTCGACGTTGCGACCGCCGTCGAACCAGCCTGCACATCAATGAAGCCCGATGCAGATGCTTTTATCGCCTCCGCCGCCTGGATCCCCAGCCTCGCAGCACGGGCGCGCGTTTCGGTTGTCAGTTCGCCGGTGCTCGCATAGTAGCCGTCGACCGCGACGTACTGCTGCTCGCCAAGCTCCGGAAGATACTCGGGGTTCTCGGGTGAAATCTTCGCCAGCTCCTCCGCATCGCGGACCGCACGCTGCAGAGCCGCATCGTCCAGACGATTGGTGGAGACGGAGGCGACGCGTTTGCCAAATACGCTGGTAACGGTGACGCTCAGGCTGTCCGCGACGCCCGCAGTCGTGACGCGATTGACAGCCGTGCGCGTAAACCCGCGTATGCCCGACTCGATGTTGACGCGGGTATGATCTGCTTTCGCGAATCGTAGAACTCTGTCGCACAACTCGCGTGCTTCGGGGGCGGTCAGGCCATGCCTCGTTGTTGTATTCTGCATGTCGGTTACGCCGTATTGATGACGTTCACGTTGCGGAACAGGGCGATCGGACAGCCGTGGGACACTGCGTTGAGTTGCGAGGGTTGCCCCTTGCCGTCGCTGAACGTCGCCCCAAGCCGGTATGTACGCCGCCCGCCGATCAACGCCAGAGAATTCCAGAACTCCGGCGTGCGCGCTTGATAGGCGACGTCGCGCAACATGCGGACGCGGCGCCCGTCACGGATTTCCCAAAACGCCTGTCCTCCAAACTGAAAGTTGTAGCGCTGCTGATCGATCGAATAGGACCCGTCGCCTTCAATGTAGATGCCGCGCTGGACGTCGCCGATCACATCCTCTTCACTGAGATCGCGGCTGTTCGGCATGAGGCTCACATTGGGCATGCGAGGAAACGGAATCGACGACCAATCCTGGCCATACGCGCAGCCATGGCTTTCGCGTATTTTCGTAATTTCAGAAATCGAACCCACAAGCTCCCGCGTAGTCTGATAGTCCACGAGAATTCCCTTTTCAACAATGGGCCACGATTGCGCCGCCACGCCCTCATCGTCCCAGCCGCAGGTTGCGCAGCCTCCAGGCTCGTTCCGATTGCCGTTTACGTTCATGAACTCCGGACCGAACTTGAACTTCTGCAGCACCTTCGCAGGAGGGGCGAGGAAGGTCGTGCCGGCGTAGTTGGCTTCGTAACCCAGAGCGCGATCCAGCTCTGTCGAATGGCCGATGGATTCGTGAATCGTAAGCCAGAGATGCGACGGATGAAGCACCACATCCCACACGCCTGGCGTCACGGAAACTGCGGTCAGCTTCATCACAGCTTCCTCAGCCCAACGTAAGACATTCGCCGGCATGTCGAGGCCGATGACGTATTCCCAACCCGCCCCCATGGGCACAAGAGCGGCGTTGCGGGTCTGGAAGTCGGAGTTGTCGGCGGAAACGGCGGTTACATTCACGGAGGGCGCGATCCGAATGAAGGTCTGCTGGATGAGAGAACCGTCGCTGGTCCCTAGCAGGCGGCTGTCGCGGACTGAACTGACGCTCGAATTCACAAACCGCACGCCGCGCACGCCGAGCGCGGCTTCGTTGGTTTTAAAAAGCAGTTGCGCCTTCTCCTCGATAGGTATCGTGAACGGATCGATCTGATGGGGCGTCATCCAGCGGCCGTCGGACGTCTTGACGGCGGGGGCCAACGTGGTTTTGACCGGATTGATTTTACTGTTTGCTGCAGCGATCCCTGCAGCCTCCTTTGCGGTCCTGACGACCGATTCCTTGGCGAGGTCGCGCGTGGCTGCGAAACCCCAGGCGCCGCGGACCAGCGCACGGACGCCGATGCCGTAGGTCTCGCTCTTGCCGACATTGGTAATCTGCCGCTCGCGCGTGCTCACCGACTCGTTGTTGACGCGCACGACCCGCACGTCTGCGTAGTCCGCGCCGGCTGATTTCGCTGCATCGAGCGCCAGCAGCACGATGTCCCGCTCTGACGCATCCGGCCCCGGCGCCGGCTTTTGACCTGCCGGCGGCTGAACGCCCGCCCCTGCAAGGACTGCTCCTGCCGCGCCGGTCATCTTGACGAACTCACGCCGCCCGATCCTGTCTTGCATGGTTGATCCTTTACGTTGCAGATTCCGCTCTTACGAACACGTCATGCGCCTCGCCCAATTCTCGCGCCAACGGGGTGATGATCGTTCTTTTGCCGACCACGATGGTGGAACGTTCTTGAATTGCGGCGCGCACATCCTCTTCGCACACAAAAGAAGCCGGCGCTTTCGGCGGGCTCGCGGGCTCGAGATCCCGATACGAAGAGAGCGGGGGAGCAGTCGGGCGAGGGGCGCCCTCGCCCGGACTGTCGGGCGTGCGTGCGCCAAGCCACTGGTCCACCACCTGCTCTATCACTCCTCGCCGGCCTGCAGCGCCTGTCGTTACAGCAGGCGCGGCGGCCGCATCGCGGACGCCGTAGGCCACGCGTTTCAGATTAATCAAGTGCAGGGGCGAAATATTGTCGGAGGTGATGTTGTTTCCCTGCGCGCCGCAGCCCAGCGTCATCGATGGGAAGAGATTTGTCGTGTATCCCACCGCGCCGAGGGCGGCCGGAGTGTTCACACAGATTCGAAACGCCGGCTTCTTGAGGCCGAACTCCCGCACAACGTTCTCGTCGCGCGTGTGCAGGCCGAGGGTATGACCCAATCCCCCGAAATTCAGAATCTCGATGCACTTCTCGCAGCCTTCTTTCCAGTCCTTGACAACGAAGAAACCCAACAGCGGCGACAGCTTCTCCATGGAAATCGGATGATCGTTTCCCACGCCCCCAGCGTGCGCCACGATCGCGCGCGTTCCCGCCGGTACGACGAAGCCAGCCATGTGTGCAATCTTTTCCGCCGATTGCCCGACGATGCGCGTGTTCAGGGTTCCCCGAGGCGTTTGGATCGTATTCTCCAGCAGCGTCTTTTCGGATTCACTGCAGATGTAGGCGCCCTGTTTCTTCAGTTCGCCCAAGACGGCGTCGCGCACCGGCGCGTCGCAAACAACCGATTGCTCCGAAGAACACAACGTTCCGTTGTCGAACGTCTTGCCGGTGAGAATGTCCGCCACGGCTTTTCGAACATCCGCCGTCTGCTCGATGTACGCCGGAACATTGCCCGGCCCCACTCCAAACGCAGGCTTGCCGGCGCTATAGGCGGCCTTCACGAGGCCGGCGCCGCCTGTGGCCAGAATCAGAGCCGTGTGTGGATGCTTCATCAGGGCGTCCGTTCCTTCCAATGTCGGCGCGTTCATACAGGAGATCACGCCGGACGGCGCGCCGGCCCGTTCCGCAGCCTGAGCGAGCACGCGGCAGGTTTCGTTGATGCATCGGGAAGCGGAAGGATGGGGGCTGAAGACAATGACGTTTCTGCCTTTCAGCGTAATCAACGCCTTGTAGATTGCGGTGGACGTGGGGTTGGTGGAGGGTACGATTGCGGCAATGACGCCGATCGGGCTTGCGACTTCAAAGACCTTTTTCTCGTGGTCTTCGTTCACAATCCCGACCGTCTTCAGCGGCCGGATGGCATTGTAGACGTTCTGGGCGCAAAACAGATTCTTCAGAGTCTTGTGCTCGACCGTGCCGTAGCCGGTCTCTTCAACGGCAAGCCTCGCGAGCCGCTCCGCATTCGCAACGCCCGCCTTCGACATCTCTTCGAGGATGCGTTCAACGTGCTCTTCGGTGAATTGCTCGAACTTCTGAAAGGCGGCGTGCGCCGCAGCCGCAAGATCGCGCGCTTGTTGAATCGATTCAAGATCTCTATACACGGCGGGCGCCTCTACAATCCCGCAGCGCCTGCGGGAGACCAGCGCCGCAGAATTTTTTCGGTTTCTTCATACGGCCGGGGTATCACGTGGACTGCGATGAGCTCTCCCACGCGGCGCGCGGCCATCGAACCGGCCTCTGTGGCTGCCTGAACCGACCCGACGTCTCCGCGAACAAGGACAGTGACGTAGCCGTTAAGGAGATATTCTCGGCCGACCAGCACGACGTTGGCGGCCTTCACCATCGCGTCGGCGGCTTCGACGGCGCCGACAAAGCCGCGGGTTTCAATCATTCCAAGCGCTTCCACGGCGTCCGACCGTACCAGAATCACTGCGCAAAAGCAATTGACCGGCTGGAAGCAGTCTCCTATGATTTTTGACACTTCAGAGAAAACGGAGCCGTTTGAACTTGTCCGAGTTTGGCGCACGCTTTAAGAAGGCCCGCGAGGCGCGCGGCGTTACGCTGGATCAGATCGCTTCCGACACCCGCATCAGCACACGGTTTCTTGCTGCGATTGAAAACGAAGACTTCGGCGTTCTGCCTGGAGGCATTTTCAATCGCGGTTTCATTCGGGCGTACGCCGAGCGCGTCGGACTGGATCCGCAGCAGGCCATCCGGGACTATGAGCAATTGGCGCGCGCGGCGGAGCCCGAACATGCTCCGCCGGAGACGGCGCCGGTGGAACGGCCGCGTCAGCTTTATCCTGTGGCGCTGGGCGCGCTCGTGCTGCTCATTGCGATCTTCTATGTCGTCTCAAACCGTGGCGAGTCGCCGTCGGAAACAGACAGCCCCGCTTTGGAAACCCCGGCGCCAATCCAGGAAACGCCGACGCAGTCACCGCCGGCGCCCGCGCCGGTTGACCCGCTTCCCCCTCCCGTCGCTGCGACGACGGCGCGTGAAGCTCCAAGAACGATTGCATTGGAACTTCAGGTTCACGAAGCCACGTGGATCAAGCTCTCCGCCGACGGCGCTCCCCTCGTTAATGGTGAAATATTGCCGCCCGGCACAAGCCGAAGGTTCACAGCCCAGTCGGCGATCGATCTCACCATCGGCAACGCCGGAGGCCTCACGCTCAAATTGAACGATCGGCAAGTGCGATCGCTCGGCCGGCGAGGGCAAGTCCGCTCGCTGATGATTACGCCGGAGAACGTGGCGGACATCATCGGGTGACGGGTCCTCCCGCACTGCTATAATGACCGGTTCATGGTCGTTACCGGCAAGCTCACCGAGCGCGAGGCCATTGTCGTACGCGGCGTGCGCGTCCACAATCTCAAGAACATCGACTTTGAGATCCCGCATAACGCGCTGACGATCGTCACCGGCGTCAGCGGCTCAGGGAAGTCGTCGCTGGCGTTCGATACGATCTATGCTGAAGGACAGCGGCGCTACATTGAATCTCTTTCTGCATACGCGCGCCAGTTCCTGGAACGGATCGAAAAGCCGGACGTGGATGAAGTGCTTGGAATCGCCCCGGCCATTTCGATCCGGCAGCGCAATACGGCCCGCACCCCGCGGTCGACCGTCGGCACGTCCACCGAAATCTACGACTATCTCCGCGTGCTATTTGCGCGCGTCGGTACGACCCGCTGCCGGAACTGCGGCGACGTCGTTCAGAGAGACACGGTAGATCAGATCGCGGACGCCGTGATGCAGTGGCCCGAGGGCGCGCGCTTCTACGTCATGTATCCGCTCCGCGCCGCCGCAGACCGCGAAGCGCTTGCTTCTCAGCTCGGCGATCTCAAGCGACGCGGATTTGCGCGCATCTACCAAGCCGGCAAAACGTTCGAGTACTCACGGCCGGAGTCGTTGATCGACGTGGATTTCACGTCCGATGCTTTCGTGCTCGTCGACCGCCTCGTCGCGGCGCCGGGAGTTCGTCAGCGGCTGGTGGATTCGGTTGAGACGTGCTTCCGGGAAAGCGGCGGTGAAGTCATCCTCGAGATGTTGGGAGATCCGTCGGGCAATGGAGCGCCTGCGAATCAGCGATTCCGGTTCACCGAAGCCTTCGAATGCAAGAGATGCAATATTCGCTATGAACCGCCGGAACCGAAACTCTTCTCATTCAATAGCCCTTTCGGCGCCTGTCCGCGATGTCAGGGATTCGGCAACACGATCGATCTCGATATGGACCTGGTCGTTCCCAACAAGAGCCTCTCGTTGAACGAGGGGGCCGTGGAGCCGTGGACCAAACCGCGCTACCGGCTCTATCTCAACGACTTGAAGAAATCCGCACGCGCCCGCGGAATCCGGATGGACGCGCCGTTTCGGGATCTCAACGCGGAAGAACTTGCGTTCATTCAGAACGCCATCCGTCGATTTTTCGATTACCTGGAAACCAAAAAGTACAAGCTGCACGTCCGCGTCTTCCTGAGCCGGTACCGCGGATACACCGTCTGTCCCGATTGCGGCGGCAGCCGCCTGCGCAGAGAAGCGCGCGACATTTTCATCGACGGCATGAACATCGCCGACGTATGCCGTATGCCGATCCGCGAGTGCGGCGACTTCTTCGAACGCCTGGAGTTGACGCCGACTCAGGCCGAGATTGCCGAGCGCGTCCTGTGGGAAATTCGCACGCGGCTGCGCTTTTTGAACGACGTCGGACTGCAATACCTGACGCTGGATCGCTTGTCTTCGACCCTGTCGGGCGGAGAAGCGCAGAGAATTCAGCTTGCGACCTCGCTGGGCTCGTCGCTTGTCGGAGCGCTCTATGTTCTGGACGAGCCGTCCATCGGGCTGCACGCCCGTGATGCGCAACGCCTGATCGATATTCTCCTCCGGCTCCGAGACATTGGAAACACCGTGCTCGTGGTGGAGCACGACGCCCAAATCATGAAGGCGGCGGATCACATCCTGGACCTTGGCCCCGGGGCGGGCGAAAACGGCGGCCAGGTCGTCTACGAAGGAACGCTGGAAGGACTTCTGCGAAGCACAGGTTCGCTGACCGGCAAATACCTGAACGGCGAACTCCGCGTCCCGGTTCCCAAAGAACGCCGCCTGCCGGGGCCCAAGAAGATTCGACTTCTCGGCGCGTCCAGGCACAATCTCAAGAACGTCGACGTCGAAGTTCCGGTGGGCTTGATGACGTGCATTACCGGCGTTTCAGGATCCGGCAAATCCACGCTCGTCCACGAATGTCTGTACGAAGCGTTGAGGGCCGCACGCCATGGCGGCGAGGCCGGAGCGGGCGCGGGCGTTGTCGAAAGCGGGCTGAAATGGATTTCCGACGTCGTCCTTGTAGATCAGAGTCCGATCGGCCGAACTCCGCGCTCCAATCCGGTTACATACATCAAGGCGTTCGATCAAATCCGCGAGGTGTTCGCCGCTACGCGCGAGGCCCAGGCGCGCGGCTACAACTCCGGCAGCTTCTCTTTCAACATACCGGGAGGCCGGTGCGAAGTCTGCCAGGGCGATGGAACAGTCACTGTCGAGATGCAGTTCCTGGCGGACGTCGAACTGGTCTGCGAGGAATGCAAAGGCGCGCGCTACAAGAGCGGCGTTCTGGAAGTTCTGTACAAGGGAAAGAATATCTATCAAGTCCTGCAAATGACGGTGCGCGAGGCGCTATCGTTCTTTTCGAGCGTTCCGAAGATCACGAAGAAGCTCAAGGTGCTCGACGAGGTCGGCCTCGGCTACCTGCGGCTCGGGCAATCCGCAACGACGCTTTCGGGCGGCGAGGCTCAGAGAATCAAGCTCGCCGCCTATCTCTCCCGGGAAGTCATCGAAAAAACGTTGTTCATTTTCGACGAACCCACAACAGGTTTACACTTCGACGATATCAACAAGCTGCTGGCCGCCTTCAAGCGACTGCTCGAAGCGGGAGGAACGGTGCTGATCATCGAACACAATCTGGACGTCATCAAGTCCTCGGATTGGGTGATCGACCTGGGTCCCGAGGGTGGAGACGCCGGAGGCTACGTCATCGCCGCCGGGCCTCCGGAGGCAGTGGCGGCCAACCCGGCTTCTTTGACAGGACAGTTTCTGCGGCAGGCGCTGCCATGCTGATTCGGCGGTTTCTGATTCTGGCGCTGCTGACACAGAACCCGGTCGATCTTTACAACTCCGCGCGCGCGGACATGGAAGCCGGACGCTGGGCTGAAGCCGCGAAGAAGTACGAACAGGCGATCCGCGAAGACCCTACGCATATCCCAACTCTCTTCAACCTGGCAGTGTGTTACACGAGGCTCGGCGAGCGAAAACGAGCAACCGAGCTCTACCTTGAACTGCTCAAGCGGGATGCCGGCGTCTTTGAAGCGCGCATCAATCTTGCGTTGCTTCTCGAAGAATCCGGGGATTTCCGAGGCGCCGCAGAACAAACGGAGCAGGCTATCGCCCTCCGTCCCAACGACGCGGATCTCTACGCGATGGCCGCGTCGCTGCTGGAAGCAGCGGAAGAATTCGATCGAGCCCGGGACCGCCTTCTTGCAGCCGAAGCGAAGGGACTGCGAACCGCCCAGATCTACGCGGCTCTGAGCGACGCGGAGCTGCGCCGGAAGGACGAAGTCAAATCGCGCGAATACCTCGAGAAAGCCGCTGAATTGGATCCAACGAACCGCCGCATCCAACGACAGCTCGGCGTCGCCTACGCGCGCGCGGGCGACTACAACCGCGCTGCGGCCGCGCTCAAGCCGCTGCTTCCAGAAACAGCCCCAGAACTCGCCGAGGTCTATTTTTCCAGCAAGAACTATCCGGAAGCGGCGGAGCTTTTTCGGGAACTGACGCAGCGGGAACCAGGGAACGCGGAATACTTCTTTATGCTTGGGCGTTCCCATATGGAACTCAAACAGTTGGCGCCGGCGGCCGCCGCGCTGCGAAAAGCCGTGGAACTCCGGACAGACTTCGTGGAAGCCTATGGGGCGTTGGGTTCCGTTCTGGCCGTCCAGGAGGACTGGACCGGCGCCGCCGCAGTACTGGGAAAATTCCTGGAGCTCCGGCCCGGGGTTGCGGGTTCTCATTTCCTGTTGGCAATCAGTCTGGACCGGCTGGGAAACGCAAAGGAAGCCCTCTACCACTACAACAAGTTCCTTGAAATCGATCGCGGCGCCGACGATGTGCGGTCGTTTCAAGCCCGCCAGAGAATCAAAGCCCTCGAAGAGCGCTTGAAGAGGTAACTCGATTGCGGAACGTGGATTCAGAGACACTAATCCGCGTCGGGAAGGTGAGCCATGACCAGATGGGCGCCGCGTTTATTACTGTCTGCGTGGATCGTCTGCAGCGCGCAACCTTCGTACCCCTCCGAGCAGGTCGATAAGAGGATTGAACGCCTGGAAAAGGAACGTCAGAAACTCCAGCGGGAGACGGACCCCATCGGCCGCGCCAAAAAGCAGATCAAGATCTCTGAAATCCTGATGATGTTCGTCACCGAAGCGGCCGCCGCAGGGGACTTCGCCAAGATGGATGCCAATCTGGAGCAATACGTCGAAGCGATTCGAGACGCCCACCGCAGCCTGATGGAAACGGGACGCAACCCGCACGACAAACCAAAGGGATTCAAGGACCTCGAGATTTCCCTGCGTCGACAGGTGCGCCAACTCGGGGACATTGGAGGTACACTAGCGTTTGACCGTCGCGAAAGCGTCGAAAAGGCCATGGAAGAGGCCGGCAGCATTCGTGACGCGTTGATGAAAGCCATGTTTCCCGAAGGACACTATGCTCAGAGGAACACTCCTTAGTTTCCTGATGATCCTGTTCGCAGCGCCCGCCCTGGGCGCCCAGCGTCAGGATTACTTCACCGAAGAAGAAGCCGATCAGATCCGCGAAGCCCGCGGCAACGAGGTCTTCGGCGGCGGCAAGGAATTGCAGCATCGCGTTCCTACCTACTTCAAGCTCGCGGACAAACGTCTCGTCGCGCTGGGCCTGAAGGACAAGAGTCAGAAGGAAAAAGATCAGGAACGCAAGGCTCGCGAAGACTATGAAAAGCAGGTGAAGGCGGCGCAAAAGGCCGGAAGGAAGCCGCCGCCGGAACCTGATCTTCCGGACGCTTATCTACTGGATTTCACGCGCTCCGAACTCCTGCGTGGATACAGCCAGGCTCTTGAAGAAGTCATGAGCAATATCGACGACGTCTACAGCCGCAAACTCGATGTTCGCGACGCTCTTGAAAGTCTCGAGCGCTACTGTCGAGAACAGCTTCCCGTCCTGAAGGCGTTTCAGCCCAAGAACGCCGCCGAAACCGCGGCTCTCGAAGACGCGATCGAAACGACGGAGCGCGCGCTGCGGGATTCGCAGGCCGCGCTGGAAATCGTTCCAAAGACCGAACAGTCGGGCCGGAAACCTTGAACGCACTCGAACCGATCTTCCGAGCAGCCCATTCCCAATTGAAACCGCGGACGCCTTTGCCCGAAATCCACGCCGAGTTCTTTCCGTTCGCGGGACTGAATCATACGGCGCGCTGGCGCAATGGCCGGCTCCTGGTCCGCGTCAGCGACATTTTCACGGACGCTCCGCAATGCGTCGTGGAAGCGCTGGCCTGGATCCTGTTGGGAAAACTCTACCGCAAGACCGTCGACCGTAGTCATCACGAAACGTACCGCGGCTTCATTCTTCGCGACGAAATACAGGCGCGCTCCTTAACGGCGCGCCGCACGCGCGGCCGGGCGGTAGGCGTCCTGCGAACTCGCGGGCGCCACGCCAATCTCGAAGCCTGTCTGGAGCGCCTTCATGGGCAATTTTTCAATGACATGGAGAAGCCGCGCATCACGTGGTCCGTCAGGCGAACCCGTTGCGTCTTGGGACGATATGACGCCGCGCGCCACACGATCTTCATCAGCCGGTTCCTGGACTCTCCCGACACGCCGGACTACGTTCTCGATTACGTCGTGTTTCATGAATTGCTGCACGCCAAGCATCAGTCTCGAATCCATAATTCCCGGATTCTTGTTCATACGTCTGAATTCCGGCGCGACGAAAAATCCTTCCCTGCGTATGGATTGGCCCAGCATTGGCTGAAGGCGATTTGAAGTTCCACAAAAGCTGTGGAAAACCTTGTGGAAAAACGAGCTTCCAGAGCTTTAAGCCCTCCTAAAAGCTGAAGTTATAGCAGTTTGCACCGATTTCGGTCAGTGGCGAGCCTGTTGAAAAGTCGCGCTCGTCGACCCCATTTCAGCCCAGATTTGACGGCCTCTTCATGGACGGTGGGCGCCGTCGGGCTTGACGTTCCTGCGGTCTCGCCTTTGAGGGGGCTGAGGATCAGGAAGGACGTGCTTCTGTGGGAGTAGGGCGCCTGAGTGTCAGATTCCGCCTAAGGTAGGACCAGGGTCGCGGCCGACTCCCAAGGGCGACGCGGCTTCATTGCAGGGCGCCCGCGACGATGGCCGCAGCAGCCTTCTGCGGCTGTCAAATGTGAGATGGCTGTTGTGCGATGTGTAATGCAGTTGGCTAAATGGCTAAATGGCTAAATGACCGAGTGACCCAATTGCCTACCCATCAATAGATTGGGTCAGTAGGCCAGTTCGCCAAGTTCATTACACATCGGACAACAGCCATCTCACATTTGACAGCCGCGGAAGGCCGCGGCAGCGCTCAACGACGATTCGCCGCGAGCGGATGCCTCGCGCCCCGATCGACCCTCTCTACGACTTCCTCAACCAGCTCCGCCAGGCCCTGTCCGGTCACAGCCGAGACCAACAGGCTCCCGGACGGCGGCGCGACGTCTTCCACGTTCACCAGATCCATCTTGTTGTACACGGTGAGCCGCGGGTGTCCTCCGGCGCCGATTTCCTGAAGGACGTCCAGAACGATCTGCCGCTTCTCTTCTCGGTCGGGATCGGACGCATCGATGACGTGAAGGATCAAACTCGCCTCGACGACCTCCTCCAACGTCGCACGAAACGCGGAAACGAGTTGATGCGGCAGCTTGCGTATGAAGCCGACTGTATCGGAGACCAGTATGGAATGGACGCCGCCGAGCCGGATCTGCCGGATCAGCGTGTCGAGAGTTGAAAACAGACGGTTGGATACTAAGGCGTCTTCCTTGGTGAGGGCGCGGAAGAGGGTGGACTTTCCAGCATTGGTATATCCGACAAGCGAGACGAGCGGCAGGCCCTCTTCGCGCCGCCGTTCCCGATGGAGGCGCCGATGTTTTCGGATGTGCTCGATTTCGCGGCGCAGCGTGCCGATGCGGCGTCGGATCTGGCGGCGGTCCATTTCGAGTTTTGTTTCGCCCGGTCCGCGCGTTCCGATGCCGCCTCCGAGCCGCGACAGATAGCCGCTGTAGCCTGCAAGACGCGTCAACCGGTAGCTGAGCTGCGCCAGCTCGACTTGCAGCTTGCCTTCTCGGGTGCGGGCGCGGCGCGCAAAGATGTCGAGGATGACGCCGGTGCGGTCCACAACCTTGACGTCGAGGGCCTCTTCAAGATTTTTCGCCTGGCTGGGCGAAAGCTCGTCGTCGAAGATGACGAGATCTGCGCCTTCAACGAGCACTGTCTGGCGCAGCTCATCCACTTTCCCTTTTCCGATATAAGTGCCGGGATCCGGCCGCTGACGGTGTTGGACAACCTCTGCAACAATCCGGGCGCCTGCGGACGCAGCCAGTTCATGCAGTTCCTGCAGGTCGCGATATCCGACCAAGACGGCGCTTTCCATCAAGCCGCGGGTGCAACCTCCTACGTCCGCTCCGCGACGATGCTCTGCGGCGCAGCGGCGGCGCTCTTGGCGGTCGTGACAGTCGAAATGGCGTGTTTGAAAATCAACTGCTCCTGATTATTGGCTTCGAGCACAACCGAGTACTTATCGAATCCCTTGATCTTCCCAACCAGCCGCACTCCTCCGATCAGAAAGATCGTGACCGGCACTTTGTCGCGGCGCATCGAATTGAGATAAAGATCCTGGATGTTCTGGGCGGGCGTCTTGTTCTCCATAGCGTCTCCTTTAAAAAAACCGTGACGCGCCTCCTTCCCCGTCACGGAGCGAAACCTCAAGATGTCGATGAATCCTGTCTCTTATTTGTTCGTTATCTCCAAATCCATCGAACCATGCAATGTTCGGTTGTCTTCGAAACCACGTCGTTTGACGTTTGGCATATCGTCTCGTATCTCGCTGAATTATGCGAACAGTTTCTTCCCAGTCGCCTTCACCCGCGTCCAAGGCGGCGAGCACGTGACGGTACCCGATGGCGCCGAACGGCTTGGCGGCTCTCGGAACTCCTTTGGCAATCAGCCCGCGGACTTCTTCGACGAGACCCGCCTGGAACATGCGCCGGACGCGTTCATCAATGCGACGGTACGATTCGATGCGTGAGGGAGCGAGGCCGATCATAAAAACTTGAAAGCCGCCCAACGGGCGGCGCGGCGCCACTCTCAAATGCTCGGAAAGAGGGCGGCCGGTTTCCAGGCGTACTTCCAGCGCGCGGATGATCTTCGGCTTGTCCCGTGGAGCGATCCGAAGAGCGGCCGCGCGATCCAGACGCGTGAGCAGCTTATGGAGATATTCTCGGCCTTTGCGCTCTGAAAGATTCTCGAGCCGGTCCCTCCAGCGCGCAGACCGCGCAGGCCCGTCGAACAGTCCTTCCAGGATGGCCTTGAGATAGAGTCCAGTTCCTCCCACAAGGACCGGAATGCGGCCGCGAGCCCGAATTCCATCGAGAATCATGCGCGCCTCCCGCTGATAATCGCCGGCTGTGAACACATCCTCGGGGTCCCTAATATCGATCATATGATGCGGGACGCGGCGGCGCTCGTCGGGAGTGGGTTTGGCGGTTCCGATATCGAAGTATCGAAAGATCTGAACCGAATCGTAATTTACGATCTCGCCGTGAAAGCGTTCCGCAATGGAGACAGCAAGAGCGGATTTTCCACTTGCGGTAGGACCGACGATGGCGATCAGAGGCGATTTCGGATTGCGGATTTCGGATTGCGGATTGGAGTTCCCCAAATCCGAAGTCCGCAATCCGAAATCCGAAGTCCCGTCAGAACATTCTCTTGATCTCAATACCCCGATAATACTTCTTCAGAATGTCTTCGTAGCCTGCGCCGTCGAGAGCCATGCCGTAGGCGCCGACCTGGCACATGCCGACCCCGTGGCCCCAGCCCCTTCCAAAGAAGCTCATGCCGATCAATTCGCCGCGGGAATTGCGTTCCTCATCGAAATAGAAGAGGCTGTCTCTCAACCCTAGGAGCGTTCGCAGGCGAAGCGCGCGAAGCAGAGTCTTGCCGCCAGATCCGATGATTTCCGTGCTGATCGGCCTCTCGGAGGGGCCGCGCTCGATGACGCGGATGCCCTGAATTTCTCCAATGTTCAACGGCCGGAACGCCGTTTCAATCTCCTGCCGCGTCTTATGGACCTGCCACGTGGCCAGGCGGGAATAGCGATCCGCCGAAGGATGGACGAAGTTCTTGCGATACACGGCCATCTCGATAACGCCGTCGACGGCCCGAAAATCGAACAGCTCGCCGCCGATCCAGGCGCCTTCCTGCATGGCCGTTCTCTCGTCTCCTGTTCGGGAGAAGTACAACGTGTCGGGGCGGACGCGGAACTCTCGCGGTTGACCGTTGACAGTCAAGTTCAGCGCCTGACCGTCCCATCCGTTCAGCACTCCCTGCTGCCACTCGAAGGCGCCCTTCTTCTCGATCATCCTGTACAGCACTTCCTCGATCGGAATTTCGCCGGAGCTCGGCAGGACGCCCTGCTCGACCATGAATTCCAGATCCGACGCCGGCCGGACATTCGGATAGAAGTTCTGCCGCAGAAACGTCGCGAGAGAGGCCAGCGCGAACGAAGACGGCTCGCCTTCGCCCGGCGCGCCCAGAAATCGCCGGAGCTCCGTGAAATTGGACACGCGCGCGACGTTCAGCACGGCTCGCTTGTAGTCGGCAATCACGCGAGACGTTGTGAAACGTTTCGGTTCGGGATGTTTGTACTCGCAAAACGTCGAGACCAGATACGGCAGCTTTTCTTCGAAGATGTTTTCCGAGGACTCGGTGCGCCCCCCGCACGTGGAACTGTAGAGCGCATTGATGGGCCGGTCGTCATACACCGCAATCATCCCGCGCGTCTGCTCAACGGCCTGCGTTGTGAGCGGATGCTCAGTTCCCGCTCCAAAGTAGACCTGGCAGGCGTCCGTGTCGCAGATGTCGAACCCCTCTTTCGCATACTGGCCCATGTTCTTCACGATGTACGTGCGCGCGGCGACGGCCTGCGCCTTGAGGGCCTCGATTTGGCCGAATGTCGAGGGACTGAGTTCATTCGGAACGACGCCGAGCAGATACTCCTCCAGAGGCAGTTCATTGACGACCGTCAAACGGTTCCGTGAATTGCCGAAAACCTCGACAGCGCCGCGATAGGTTCGATCGTCCACTTGAAGCCGGCCGCCTTTGGCGTCGCGAGGTTGAATCCGTACGCGATTTTCAAACGGAAGAATCAATATGCGCCCGCCGTCCAGCTCCACTGCCATCTGGTAGCGAAGGTCGCTCTTGTTCAGAACGCGGTTGGTCTCGTTGGTCCCGACGGCAAGCACTGCCGAAAACCTCGCGCTTCGGGTAGGCTGCTTGGCGACCGTAAATTCCTCGGACGAGCGAATCATGACAGCGCTCGCATCCTGATCCAGACCGATGCGAACCAACGGTTCAACCCGCGGCAATCCTTGAATGCCGGCGGCTGGGCCCGAACGCGGCTCTAAACAGCCGATCAGCAGCACTGCAATCAAAAGGATTCGCCGTTTCATCGCATGTTGTAGAGAAACGTGAATTGCAGATCGATGTGGTCGCCGCTGAACTCTGGAGGAAGTTTTCCGAATGGGTTCGACGCTGTGATCGCCGCATACGCGGCGTTGTCCAACGCCCTCGCGCCCGACCCAGCCGCTACATGGAGGTTCTGAATCCCCCCGCTCTCAGTAATCCTGAAGATGATGACGACCCTTCCCTTTTGGCCGAGTTGAGCGATCGGGGGCATGAGTGAATACCAGTTATGACGTACGCGGTTCACGACCTGGTTCAGATAGGGACCGAAATCATATCCGCGCGTATCGGACAGAATGGTGGGCTCGGCCGTACTGAAATTGGGGCCAATGATCCCGTCGGAAGTTCCGGTTCGGTCTCCTGCACGTCCGCTCCGCAGAAAGCCGTCCGCCTCGCTGCGAGTTCGCGCTTGATCACGGAGGTCCCGCAGCGGGTTCGGGCTCGAATTTCGCGCAATCAATTCCGGCGAATCCTGCTTCGCCGTATCCCGCGGCGCCCCCTGTTTCGTGGAGTCGCCGGCGCCCGGAGGTCCTTCCTGTCCTTGCCCGCCGCCGGCCCTTGCAGGTTCCTGCGTATCGCCGCGCGAAGGCCGCGGCTGCGCGTCCGGCCGCGCGCCCTCCGCAATGACGTCTTCGGGTCCAATGACCACGTCGGGCTGAGGTCGTGGAGGAGGCGGAGGAGGAGGCGGCGGCTGAAGCGGCGGCGCCGCCTGCACTGGCGGCTGAATCAAGGGCTTGTCATCCACAACAGGCGGCTGCACGCGCCGTGGCGCCGGAGTGAGGGGAATCAAGAGAACCTGTTCTCTGCTCAAATCGTAGTCCTGCCCCTGAACTCGTATCAGAGCCTTCGGTACTGAACTCAGAAGATCCGGCTTCACCAACACCAACGCGACAAGAACGATATGTATCGCCGCGGAAATGCTCAGCGTGCGGGCCCGGTGCGGCCGTATTTCGAGGTCCGGGTTGGGACTAAAAAGCATTGTGGCCCCATTATAATTTCGGATTGCGGACTGCGGATTTCGGATTTTTAGCAAATTCGAATCCGAAATCCGCAATCCGCAAGTCCGAAATCCCTCACTTAGACCTTCTCCCGATTTCTTCGTTAATGCGCATCGCCAGCTCCAGCGCCCGAAGCCCGTCCTCGCCTGTAACGGCGGGACGAGACCTTGTGCGGACGGAATGCAGGAATGCCTTCAATTCCAGCCTCAGAGGCTCTTCCATTGTGGGCTCGAGCTTCCGTTCCGTGATGCGTCCCATGCGCACGGAGACGATTTTTCCCTTCTGCGCAGCGTAATCCACGGATATGTACGCTTGAGGCTGAAAGAAGCGCAGCTTTCGAACCTTCTCAAAACTGACGCGGCTCGCCGTGAAGTTTGCCACGCAGCCATTCTCAAATTCGACGCGAGCATTCGCGATGTCAGCCCTTTCGGAAAGCACGGGAATCCCCACGGCCCGAACTTCCAGCGCCGGCGCGCGGGTGAGGCTGAGAACGATATCGATGTCGTGGATCATCAGGTCGAGGACAACGTCGATATCAAGACTGCGGGGAGAAAATTCCGCCAACCGGTGAATTTCGAAGAATTGCGGTTGAGTGGCGATTTCTGTGGCCGCGCACACGACGGGATTGAAGCGCTCCACATGTCCGACCTGCAGGATGCGGCCGTATTCCGATGCTCGACGGATGAGCGTGCGGGCGTCTTCCAGATCCGCGCCGATCGGTTTTTCGACGAGAACATCGATTCCATTCGCGAGAAGCTCCGCGCCGATTCGCGCATGCTCGCTGGTCGGAACGGCCAGACTGACCGCGTCGACTTTGCCGAAGACGTCGCGGAAATTCGTTAGGGGCGTGGTTTCGTACGTCTCGGCAACTTCGGCGGCCCGATCTTCAAGGATGTCGACGACCGCCGTCAGTTCCACGCCCTCCAATTCGCGATACAGGCGCGCGTGCTGCCGGCCTAGATGTCCGACGCCTATGACTGCTACTCGCATTGTGGTGCTTTGACCCCTTGCCGCCTTCGGCGGCTCTCCCCCTCGAAGGGGGAGAAAAGTCCGTGCGCCGAGTTTGTCTTCTCCCCCTTCGAGGGGGAGAGCCGCCGAAGGCGGCAGGGGGTCATGATCATCTAGCGGCTTAAACCTCCTCCTACTCCACAGCCACAATCGCAATGCCGGCGTCGTCCGCCTCGTTCAGGATCTCCTCGCGATCCATCATCAGCGTCTTGCGCGCTTCAATGGCCAGGGCCGTGACCCCGAACCGTTTCATGCTGCGCGCCGTTTGAATGCCGATCACGGGAACGTCGAAGCGGAGGTCCTGATTCGGTTTCGCGAGTTTGACCACGCGCAACGGCTTGCCATTCACCAACGACGCGGCGCGCTCCATGACAGCATCGGTTCCTTCCATCGCCTCGACCGCGATGCAGGCGCCGCCGGACACTGCAACGGTCTGTCCCACATCGAGCCGCCCCAGCTCGCGCGCCAGCTTGTATCCGTAATCGAGGTCGCGCGATTCCTCCTCGGAAGGTTTGCGGCGCGTGAGGCAGCCCGCTTCCGGAAGCAGCGGGTCAAGCAGCGCTACGGAGTCCAGCAGCCGGACGCCTTCCTGCTCCAGGACGCGTGCAACGGCGCCGATCAGGGAATCCGTATTCCGTGTCGCAAGACTTGCGAGAAGCTGAAGCATTTTAAAGTCGGGGACGATTGAGGCGAAGATCTGTTTATGCTGGACTTGGCCTGCCATCACTGCTTGGGTCACGCCTTCCGCCTTGAACGTCTTGATCAGTTTGCCGAGCTGCCCCAGGGACAACCAGTGAACGACGGCGGCGTGTTGTTCGATATCCGGCGAGGTTTCTTCCTTGATCGCGACAACCACTATCTCGATTCCCTGCTTCCGCGCCGCTTCCAGCACCAGGAAAGGAAAGCGCCCGTTGCCGGCGATCAGGCCGCAGCGCTTGGAGGGGTCGATCGATGGCGTACGATCACTTGATGACGCCACGGCTCGATGTCTCGATGAATTTCAAAATAACCTCGACTTCCGGCGTCAAGCCTTCCTTCCGTATCGCGGCGACGGCCTGAGTCGTGTTGAGCTTCGATTGCAGCAGCAGCCGGAACGCGCGGCGAATGGCGGCGAGCTGTTCCTTTGTGAATCCTTTCCGTTCAAGACCCAGCATGTTGACGCCGTAGGCTCGCGTGTTGCGCTCGCTGACGGTCTTCGAATAGGGCAGCACGTCTTTGGTCACCACGGAATAGCCGCCAACGTAGCCATGCTGCCCGACGCGGCAATATTGGTGAACGCCTGAATAGGCGCCGATCGTCGCGTAGTCCTCGATCGTCACATGGCCGGCGAGCGTCGCCGCATTCGCCATGATCACATGGTTGCCGATGATGCAGTCGTGAGCGACATGCGCTCCGACCATCAGAAAATTATGGTCTCCAATTCTCGTATGCCCGCCGCCTCCTTTGGTGCCGCGGTGAACGTTGGCGTATTCACGGAACACGTTGTGCGCGCCAATCGTCAGATGCGTTTCTTCGCCTTGAAACTTGAGATCCTGCGGCTGAACTCCGATGACGCAGAATGGATAAAACCTGTTGTCCGGTCCGATCGTCGTCGGTCCTTCGATAACGACGTGCGAATCCAGCCGGCATCGATCCCCAATCGACACGCGGCCGCCGATCCTGCAAAACGGACCGATGACGACGTCCGCGCCGATGCAAGCCTCAGGACTGACGATGGCGGAAGGGTGGATCATAGGAAATTGCGGATTGCGGATTGCGGATTGCGGATTTGCGCCCCCAAATCCGCAATCCGAAATCCGAAATCCGAAATCCTCCTCATGGCTGCTGTCCTATCGATGAAAGCAGCGTGGCTTCGGCTGCAAGATCCGAGCCGATCCACACCTGTCCATGCATCTTCCACACGATGGCCTTGCGGCGGAGAACTTCGACCTGAATGCGCATCTGATCCCCAGGAACGATGGGACGGCGGAAGCGCGCTTCATCGATTCCCATGAAGTAGACGAGGGCGTTCTGCAGCTCGTCCGGCTTGCGGTCCAGCAAACCCAGGATCGCTCCGGCCTGCGCCATGGCCTCGACGGTGAGAACCCCTGGCATGACCGGTGAGCCTGGGAAATGGCCGGTGAAGAACGGCTCGTTGATCGAGACATTCTTGAGCGCGACGATCCGGCGGCCCGGATCCACCTCGATCACGCGGTCGACCAGCAGGAACGGATAACGATGCGGAAGAATCCGCATGATTTCGGCGATGCGCAATTCCATCCCGGATCAGGGAGTCTTCGGCGCAGGCGGCGCCGGCGCGCCCGGCTTGGGCGCGGGAGTGGTCGATGTCGGCGGCTTGGGCGCCGGCGGCTTGGGCGTCGCCGGAGGCGCGTCCGGCGCCGCCGCCTTCGGAGGCGACTTCGCAGCCTCGATATCGGTGCGCCGGACCACCTCCGTGGTGATGTCGGAAACGTCGCTGGCGAAGACGATATTGTTCGGCTGCGTCTGGACGTCGAAAACCACGGCGAGTCCCATTTCTTTGGCGTAGGCGTCGATCACTTTGTTAACCAGACCTACAATCCCCGGCAAGTACTTTTCCTGCGCCTCGGCGTATTTCCGCGAAGCGTCCTCATCGATCCGCTGTATGGATCGCTGCGCGTCCTCAATCTGCCGGTTCAGGCTGGCGCGTTCGGCGTCGGAAACAGAGCTGTCCTGAAGCTTCTTCTGAAGCCCTTCGATTTCGCCTTGCTTCTTCTTAAAGTCCTCCAGCAGCGGCTTCAACTCGTTGTCGATGGCTTGCTTCGCCTTTTGTCCGTCCGCCGTCATCAGCACGGCCTCGTTGAAACGAATGACGGCGACCCCGGTCCCAGGCTTCGGCGCCGGCGTCTGAGCCGCCGCAGACGTCGCGGCAGCCAAAGCCAGTACACAGGAAATGAAAAGTTTCATTGGATCTCCATTGTTGCGGCCGCTAAGACGCCAATGACGCGAACAGCCTCTCGCGTTCGCGTCATTCGCGTGATAACGGCTAAGTCGCCCGAGGGCGCAGTGCGATATTCCTTAGAACGTTCTCCCGACCGTAAATTTGAAATCCCACTTCGGCTCGCGAATCGCAAAGGGCATACCGGTCGACGGACTGAAGAATTCGCGGTCCAGACGAATGGGATTATGCACGAAGATCAATCGGAACGGCGCATTTATCACGGGCATGACGACCTGAAATTCCAATCCCGTGCTCGCCCGGACGCCGGAATTCGTGCCGGGCAAGAACTGCGGACCTTGCAATTGGATCGTGCCATCCGAGAGCGACACCTGGCGCTGCAGTTGGTCTTTCTTCGTGACCCAGCTATTGCCGATGTCCAGGAACGGCGCCATGGTGATCGGTCCTACCAGCGGAATCCGGTATTCGAGATTGGCGACGGCCTGTGTGTCGCCGCCCACGTAGACGAATTTATCGAACGGCCGCTGCGTCACTTCACCGGTCAACGGATCCCTCTCGTCCAATGGGTCCGTCAACCACGAAATGGGACTCACAGAACGGAAATCGAATCCGCGGATGTCAAAGTCGCCGCCCATGTAGAAACGTTCGTAGAACGGCGCGCTCACTCCCGAAAAGCCGCTCACATGCGAGGTCATGAATCGAAACGCAATCACGTTACGGCGCCGCGTGCTGGGTTTGAAGAACCGATATTCGAACGTCGGACGATAAAAATTGACGTTGCCGCCCAGGAAGCCGCCGGTCCATTCGAACGACGTCGTGAACGACTGCCCCTGGCTCGGAAACTGAGGATTGTTCACGGTGCTCCAAGTGAAAGTGGGCGTAATCTTCCGCGACCGGAATGTTTCAAAATCAGAGCCGACGTCGGGAGAGAAACTTTGGCCTTCCTGACTGTTGATCGCCAAAAAATAAAGTCTCGTAGCGTCGTTGACGGCGTTTGTGTCCGAGTTCTCAAACTGGAACGAGAGACCGAGCCGCTGCGCCGCACGTCGGCTCTTGTCCGGGAACAGCCGCAGCGGGTAGCTTCCGTAGAGGTTGAATCCAATTCGGCTTTGCTCGAAATTCAGGCGGTTCTCGAAGTCCCCCGGCTGCAACGTTTCAGGGTCGATGGCGAAAACTTCACGCGCCTCGTCATATCGGAAGTTGCGCGAATACAGAGAAACCCCGAGCGAAAGCGGCCGGTCGCGGAAATAAGGCTCGGTGAAACTCAGAATGAAATCCGACTGACGCGTTCCACCCTGAATGTTGACCGCCAGCGTCTCGCCGAAACCCAGGAAGTTATTGGTTTCGTAACTCAGTCCGAGAAAGCTGCCGCCGATGCCGGATACGCCGCCATTGAAGCCGATGGAGTTGCGGGTCTTCTCCTTCACCTTCACCGTAATATCGACCTGGTTCGTGTTGGGAATCGGCTTGACTTCCGCGTCCTCCTCCTTGATCTCCTCGAAGAATCCTAACTGGTTCAAGCGCAGCAGGCTGGTTTCCCAGTTGACGGAATTGAAGATCTCCCCTTCGTAAACCAGCAGCTCGCGGCGCATGACCTTGTCTCGGGTCGTTGTGTTCCCCGAAAAAGCAATGCGATTGACGAAATACTGTTTGTCTTCGTCGATGTCGATGGTCAGATTGACAAGTCTCTTGTTTTCGTCGAAGTCGTACTGAGGTTGGGGAACAAAGTTAATGTAACCGAAAGCGCCGTAGACGTACTTTCGCAAATTCTCGAAGCCTTTGCGAAGCGCGCTTCCGTTGTAGACCTGGCCTTCCGCCAAACCAAGGTAAGCCCGGATGAGGACCTCCGGGATGTTGTTATTGCCCGTGATCCGGATTGAACCGATCTTGTACTGAGCGTTTTCCTCGACCTGCACGCCAATGTAGTACCGGTTCACCGTCTTCTTCCAAAAAGGCAGCGGTATGCCCCATGGAAACGGCGGTTTGATGAACGGCAGCGTCCGGTGAACTGTAGTCGGCTTGATTTCAACGGTCGGCTCCAGCACGTTGGCCCGGATGTATCCGTTGTCATCGTAGAGGATGCGAACCTGATTCAGGTCGTAGTCGAGCTTGCCGGCGTGGTAGGTGTCCTTTCCAGTGAATACGGTGAGCGGACCGGATTCCTTCACCAGCTTCATCTGCTTTTTGATCTGCCTGTCCGAAAAGACCGTATTTCCCTCGATTTCGATCTTCTCAACGCGGATCTTTGGTCCTTCGTCCACATTGAAGGTCAGAATGACCGAATTGGGCGGGATTTTTTCCGTGAGTACTTCGACTTTCGCTTCGTGGTGCCCCTTTTCGGCCAGCATTCCTTTGATGACGCCTTCAGCGCGCCGAACCACGGCGCGGTCGTACGTCGATTGGCTGCTCAACCCGCTGATCTTCTTCTCGCGATACTGTTCCAGAATGTCGGACTGCGTGATGGACTTGAGGCCCTCATAGTTGACGGCCTGGATTCGGGGCTTCTCTTCGAGGTAGAAGATGACGACCTTCCCGCCCTTGGGCCCGTCTTCCACTTCGACGCGAATATCGTCGAAGACGTTCATGTCGTTGAGAGCCCGGATATCTCTGGCAATGATATCCGGATTGAGGATGTCGCCGGCTTTGGTGAGCAGCTTGAATTTGATCTGAGCCGATTGAAGCCGGCGGTTGCCGCGCGTTTCCACGGCTTCGATCTGGTTTGGGTCGCGGACCTGCAGCGTTTGCGTCTCAGCCCCTGTCAACCAGAGAGCCAGGAGCATCGAAACAACCTTCATTCACGCCTCCAGCCTTCGGGATTCTACTATAAACAGGAGATGATTAGACTTTCGCCGGGGGGATTTGGAAGATTTCGGACTTGTGATTGCGGATCGCGGATTTGCGCTCATGAAACGTCTCGACCGCAAATCCGCAATCCGAATTCCGAAATCCGAAATTTCTCTTCACATCGTCAAGGGCACGCCGACTTCTTCCCGGTCCGCCGGCCTGTACCAGAGCTGGCTTCCTTCGACGTACACCTCAACGGTCGACAATTCTTTAAGATTTCCCTGAATCAGAGCCTCCGAAAGAGGATCTTCGATATACCGCTGGATCGCCCGGCGCAACGGGCGGGCGCCATAGTTCCTGTCCTTGCAGGCTTTGTCGAGTATCCACTGTTTTGCTTCTTCGGATACTGTGACGGTCAGCCGCTTGTGCGCGAGATTCTCATTGAGCTGCGCGACCATCAAATCAACGATCTTTCCAAGATCTGCGTTGGTCAGCGAGTTAAAGATAATGATTTCATCCAGACGATTGATGAACTCCGGATTGAAGAGCCGCTTAACTTCCTGCATCACGGCCTCTTCCATCTTCTGCGCCGTGCTCTCTTCGCTGGGGCCTTGGAATCCCATGCTGGTGTGCTTGCTCAGGAAACGCGCCCCGATGTTCGAGGTCATGATGATGATGGTGTTCTTGAAATCGATCGTGTTGCCGAGGCCGTCGGTCAGGTGACCGTCTTCGAACACCTGCAGCAGGATGTTGTAAACATCCGGATGCGCCTTCTCGATCTCGTCGAGCAGGATCACCGAGTACGGGTTGCGCTTGACGCGTTCCGTCAATTGACCGCCTTCCTCGTATCCAACGTAGCCCGGAGGCGATCCGATCAGCTTCGACACGGAGTGCTTTTCCATGAACTCCGACATGTCAAAGCGAATCAACGCCTTTTCGCTGCCGAACAGGAATTGCGCCAATGAGCGCGCCATCTCGGTTTTACCGACGCCGGTGGGTCCGAGAAACAGGAACGAACCGGCCGGACGGTTCGGAGACTTGAGTCCGGCGCGCGACCGGCGGATGGCCCGCGCCAGCGCGTTGATGGCAGTATCCTGGCTCACGATGCGGCGGTGCAGTTCTTCTTCGATCCGAGTGAGCCGCTGGATTTCTTCTTCCTTGATCGCATTGACAGGAACGCCCGTCCAGCGCGACACCACGTCTTCGATGTCCGACTTCGTGACGACGCCCATGCTGGCCGTTTCGCTGAGGTTGTACTTCTCGCGGAAGCTCTGGAGATCCTCCTGCGCAATCCGCACCTGCGTCCGGTAGCGTTCTGCTGAATCGAAATCCTTGCTCTGGATCGCACTGTCCATGCGCGTCGATATGAACTTGATGCGCTTCTGCAGGTCCATGACCTCCGGCGGCAGCGTGGCCTGGCGCAGCTTCACGCGCGCTCCTGCTTCGTCAAGCAAGTCAATGGCCTTGTCCGGCAGGAAGCGGTCGGGGATGTACCGGTTCGACAGATACACAGCGGCCTCGATGGCCTCATCCGTGTAATTCACGAGGTGGAATTTCTCGTATCTGGACTTCACGCCCTGGAGAATGCGGATCGCTTCGCTCTCGCTCGGGGCTCCGACTTTTACGGCCTGGAATCGACGTTCCAGCGACCGGTCTTTCTCAATGGACTTCCGGTATTCCGCCGGCGTCGTGGCGCCGATGCACTGGATCTCTCCCCGCGACAGAGCGGGTTTCAAGATATTCGCCGCGTCCAGCGAGCCTTCTGCGGAACCGGCGCCGACGAGCGTGTGGAGTTCATCGATGAACACGACCGTATTGGGGTTCTCGACCAGCTCCTTCATGATCGTCTTCAGCCGTTCTTCGAACTGCCCACGGTATTTCGTACCGGCCACGATCAGCGACAAATCAAGGACCAAAATCCGTTTCTCGGCCAGAAACGACGGCACTTCCCCGTCGACGATGCGCTGGGCCAAACCCTCGACGATTGCGGTCTTGCCGACGCCAGGATCGCCGATCAGGACCGGGTTGTTTTTCGTACGACGGCAGAGGATCTGAATCACACGGTCGATTTCGGCGTCGCGTCCGACCAGCGGGTCCAACACGCCTTCCAGAGCGGCCTGCGTCAGATCTCGAGAGAATTCGCTCAACAGCGGCGTTTCCTTCGGCTTAATCAGGTTCTGCCGGTCCACGACGGTGCGGGAAAGCTCTTCCCGAATCGCGTTCAGCCGAAGTCCACGATCATGCAGAATCTCAGCCGCCACGCATTTTTCTTCGCGAAGAATTCCCAGGAGAAGATGCTCGGTTCCGATATGACGATGATTCAACCGCTCCGCTTCATCGGCCGCATGAGCAAGGATTCGCTTGCACTCGTTGGAAAGCGGCAGATCGATGGAGGTTGACACCTTTTCCCGGATTGTGGTGCGGCCTTCGATTTCCTTGCGAATGTTCTCGATCGAGGACGAATTGCGGAGGAAGCGGTTCGTCAAATTCTTGTCTTCGCGGATGAGGCCCAGCAGCAAATGCTCGGTTTCGATAGTCGTGCTGCCAAACTGGCTTGCTTCGTAGCGAGCGAAGAAGATGACTCGCCGGGCTCGTTCTGTGTATCTCTCGAACATATGCCTTATCTCTGGCCTTATATAACGGCTGCTTTTGATTCTAAACGATGCGCTAACCGCTCACAATACGGAAAAAGGCGCCGTGCGAGGCCGTGCGAGCCCGAAGCTACAGCCGGCGGAACTCTCCCGCGTCCAGCTCCCAAATCTCATGACACTGCGCGGCGATTCTTTCATTATGAGTCACGATGACGGACGTGAGGCCCCGCTCGGAATGCAGCTCGCGAATCATCTCAAAGACGCCCGAGCCGGTTTTGTGATCCAGGTTGCCGGTCGGTTCGTCGGCCAGAAGCAGCTGCGGTCCGCCAACCAGGGCGCGCGCGATGGCGACGCGCTGCTGTTCTCCGCCCGAGATCTCGCCGACTTTATGAAGGATGCGATGTCCCAATCCGACGCGATCCAGTATTTTTCGCGCTTCGGCCTCCGTCTCTTCCTTGCCGTCGCCGCGAATCAGGCGCGGCATCATCGTGTTCTCCAAAGCCGTAAACTCGGGAAGGAGATGATGGAACTGGAAGACGAAGCCGACATACCGGTTTCGAAACCTTGCCAGATCCGCGGCGTCTGCATCGAAGATGCTGCGCCCGTCGAGCAGAACGCGGCCGCTCGACGGACGATCGAGTCCTCCGAGCAAGTGAAGCAGCGTGCTTTTCCCCGCGCCCGACGGTCCTACAATGCCAACCAAACGGCCCCGCTCGATGCGGAGGTTGAGGTTCTCGAACACAATCACGCGCGAAGCGGGCGTCGTGTAGACCTTCGTAAGATCTGCCGCTTCAATCATTCAGCCGCCGAAATGTCGTCATTCATACCTCAAGGTTTCAACGGGCTGGAGCCGGGCCGCAGACGCGGATGGATAGAGTGTGGCCAGAAAACTGATCAAGACTGCGGATGCGGCAATCACGACGGAATCGATGACGTCCGGTCTGAAGGGAACGTGAGAAATGCTGTAAACCTCTCCGGGAAGACTGACGAGTTGATATTTCTCAGCGAAGTAGCTGATGGTGTTGCCCAGGATGAGCCCTACGATCGTTCCGATCACGCCGATGATCACCCCTTGATAGATGAAGATCTTCCGAATATTGCGATTGGTCGCCCCCATCGACATCAGGACGGCGATGTCACGACCTTTTTCCAGGACCATCATGATCAGGGTGCTGACGATGTTCAGCGCCGCGACCATCACGATCAGTCCGATCGTGAGAGACATCACGACGCGCTCCATCTTGAGAGCATCGAAGATGGAGCGATATCGGACAGTCCAATCCGTGAAAGCCACGCGTTCCGGACCAATCGCATCGACGATCGCCTGGCCGACAACGTGCGCCTGGTCGGCGTCCCGGATCTTGACTTCTATGTGGCTGGCCATGTTCGGTCTTCCGCCAAGGTATTGAGCGGCCGCTATCGGCACGTAGACTGCTTTCTGATCGTACTCATACAAGCCGGATGAAAAGATCGCAGCGACCTCAAAGTCCTGCCTTCGATTCACGCGCCCGGTCGGCACAATGTCTGTTTCCGGGCTGATCGCTCGGACTCGATCCCCCAGCCTGACGCCCAAACTGCTCGCGAGTTCCTTGCCGACAACGATCGGCTGAACGCCTTCGGCGTCGGTGAATTTGTCGAGGCTGCCTTCAATAATGTTGTCCGCAAGCTGCGAAACTCGAGTTTCAAACTCGGGCATCACGCCCTTCAACTGGACGCCCGTCTGGACGCCGGTTCGCACGCCCTGGATCAGCAGCTCCTGATATACCGACGGCGCCGCCGCAATGACGCCGTCCACTTCACTCGCTTGCCGCACAACATCTAAATAGTCCTTGATTCCACGGCCCTCTCTTGCCAACAACTGAACGTGCGCTTGCGCCCCCAGCAGCCGCATCCGTAGGTCATCCCGAAACCCGCGGTTGATGGCCAGCGCAATTACGAGAGCCGCCACGCCCGCAGCCACCCCGACAATCGAGATGATCGTGATCAGCGAAATGACCGCCTGCTTGCGCTTGGCCTTGAGATACCGGACCGCAACAAAGAGTTCGAATTTCATGACGCCCTCAGATTGAGGCGAATGGCGTCGAGCACGAAGTCAAGGTTTTGGAAGACATCGTGGTTCTCAAACCGCAAGACGCGAATGTTGTGCTTCTCCAGATATGCTGTACGCTCAGCCGTCGACTTCAACCGCTAGTCTGCATTCCGGGCAATAGAAGTCGAGTATATACGGGCCCACGCTGTGCTGCCGCCTGAACTTCTTGCCGTCCAGCTGTGACTTCTGGAGGCTTTTCCATAATGTCGCCTCAGCCGGCGTCATCGCGTTCCGCAACTCTCGTCGTCGCTGTTTAGCGGATGGCCGGTTATGAATAATTGATCGCCGCATAAGCGTGCACATTGCCCTCCTAGATTAGGAGGGCAGCACGACCGAAGGTCGTGCGAGGGGTGGTAGACCAAGAATTGTCGGTTGCTTGATCTACCACCCGCGCGGCTGAGACTGACGTCTCAGCCGCGCCGCCCTCCTAATCTAGGAGGGCAGTTTGTTCTTTCACCTATTCTGCGCGCATGTGCGGAAACAGAATGACGTCTCGGATCGACTTCGAATCCGTCAGCAGCATGGTGAGCCGGTCCACGCCGATGCCTTCGCCGGCGGTCGGCGGCATTCCGTAACTTAGCGCGCGAATGTAGTCTTCGTCCATGGCGTGGGCTTCCTCATCGCCGCGGCCGCGGGCCTCGATTTGAGTTTCGAATCGAGCGCGTTGATCCACCGGATCGTTCAATTCGGAGTACGCGTTGGCGATCTCCATGCCGCCGATGAACAGCTCGAATCGCTCGACGATCGAAGGATCGCCCTTCTTGGTTTTCGCCAGAGGGGATAGCTCCACAGGGTGCTCGTAAACGATGGTGGGGTCGATCAGATGGTCTTCCGCAACGGTTTCAAAGAGAATTCCGACCAGATTGCCTAAAGGCATCCTCACATCAAATTCGGCGTGCAGCCGCCGGAGCAGCCTTTCAACCGTGGGCCGGTCGCGCAGATCGCCTGCGGCGACGGGTTCGGGGCAATACTTCACAATGGCGTCGGCCATCGTAATGCGCGTCCAGTTGTCGAAGTCGATCATGCGGCCGTCGTAGGGAACGCGCCGGGCGCCGCAAACTTTGTCCACAACCTGCTTCAGGATTTGCTCGGTCAGGTCCATAAGGTCGTAGTAATTGCTGTACGCCTGATAGAACTCGAGCATCGTGTATTCGGGGTTGTGTTTGTAAGAGAGGCCCTCGTTCCGGAAATTGCGGTTGAGGTCGTAGACCCGGCTCATTCCGCCGACGATCAGCCGCTTCAAATACAGCTCGGGCGCAATCCTCAAGAACAGCGTCATATCGAGCGCATTGTGATGCGTCTTGAATGGACGCGCCAGGGCGCCGCCTGCGATGGGATGCAGTATCGGCGTCTCCACTTCGAAGTACCCCTTCTCGTCGAGGGCGCGCCGCAGCTCTCGAATGATCAGGCTGCGCTTCACGAAAACGTCGCGCACGGCAGGGTTCACGGCCAGGTCGACATAGCGCCGCCGATAGCGCAACTCGACATCGGTCAGGCCGTGCCATTTCTCGGGAAACGGCAGGAAGCTCTTTGCGAGAAACGCGAGGCTTCGCGCCTGAACCGAGAGCTCGCCGGTGCGGGTCCGAAACACCACGCCCTCCACGCCAATGAAGTCGCCGATGTCGAGCAGTTCATAGAGCTGGAAGTCGCGCTCCGGCAACTGGTCCTTCCGAACGTAGATTTGGATTTGAGCGCCGCTGTCGGAAAGCGCCAGAAAGCCGGCCTTTCCAAACGGCCGCCTTGCCAGAATCCGTCCGGCGACGCGCACCGTCGCGCCGAGGCCGGCGAGTTCTTCGGCGGATTTCGGCGAAAACTCGTCCACAGCCTGAGGAATCGTGTGCGTGTAGCGATAGCAATCAGGATACGGGTCGTACCCGAGCTCCTGGATCTGTTTCAGTTTGTCGACGCGGATGGGATCGATCTGTTCCACTACGCTTCCAGCTCCTTCCGGATGCTGTCGAGTATGCCATTGATAAACTGCGGCGAATCTTCCGAGCTGAAGCGCCGCGCGATTTCGATGGCTTCATTGATCACGACATTCTTGGGCGTGTCGGCGTCCTGCAGAAATTCTTCGGTTGCGAGGCGCAAGAGATTCCGGTCCACGACGGCCATGCGGTCCAGTCTCCAATGTTCCGCATGCCGGCTGATCAATCGGTCGATCTGCTCGATGTCACGGATTGCTCCGGCCGCCAGCGCGTTCGCAAACTCCATGATGGCCGGAGGCTCATCGCGCCCTTCCCAGAACGCGGAAACAATCTGTTCGATGCTGTCCCGGGCAATGTCCCACTGATACAGCATCTGCAGCGCGTATTCTCTGGCTTTGCGTCGGGAACCCATGGGAATTTCGGATTTCGGATTGCGGATTTCGGATTTGGGCGACGGGAGAATCCAGGTTTCTCACAAATCCGAAATCCGCAATCCGAAATCCGAAATCTCTTCAGATTTGCCTCAGCAGGTTGACCATTTCTATCGCCGCCATTGCGGCCTCATACCCACGATTCTGCGGACCGGGGCCGGAACGGGCAATCGCCTGGTCCTCCGTCTCCGCCGTCAGAACGCCGAATGTCACAGGCACTCCGGCGGCAAGCCCTGCTTCGCCGATTCCACGGCTCGCTTCCCGGCTGATGTACTCGAAATGGGGCGTTTCGCCTCGAATCACACAGCCGATCGCGATTACCGCGTCGTAACGTCCTGAACTTGCCGCATGCTTTGCAGCCAACGGAATTTCGAAAGCCCCGGGCGTACGAATGAGGACGACGTCCTTCGATTCCGCTCCGGCCCCCCTCAGAGCCTCCAAGGCGCCCTTGATCAGACCGTCTACTATTTCCGGATTATAGCGGCTGGCGACGATCGCAAAATGAAAGCCGTCCGCTCTGCGCGCGCCTTCAATCTTTTTCACTTTCCGCTGAAATTGGGCGGCCGCTTTTCGAGAAACGCCTTTGTTCCTTCCTTCATGTCCTCGGTTGCGCAGCATAGGGCGAACAGAGCAGCTTCGATCGACTGACCTTCCACTTGCGTCATCTCAAGGCCGCGATGCACAGCATCGAGACAGGATTTTACCGCCAGCGGAGCGTTGCCGATAATCCTCTTTGCCAAAGCTTCCGATGCCGGCGGCAATTCTTCGTGTTTCACGACCATGTTGACCAGTCCGATGCGCAGCGCTTCGGAAGCATCCACCATCTCTCCGGTGAGAAGCATCTGCATGGCCCGGCCCTTTCCGATCAGGCGCGGCAGACGCTGCGTGCCGCCATAGCCGGGGATGACTCCGAGCTTCACTTCCGGTTGCCCGAAGACGGCGCGTTCTGAAGCCGCGCGGAGCGTGCAAGCCATCGCCAGCTCACAACCTCCGCCGAGCGCATATCCGTTCACAGCGGCGATGACCGGCTTTCCCAAGGATTCAATCCGGTTGAACACCGCCTGTCCTCTGCGTGCGAAGTCCGTAGCAGCCGTCGGCGACAGCGCGGCGATCTCACCGATGTCGGCGCCCGCTGCGAACGCCTTGTCGCCCGCGCCGGTAATGATGACGGCCCGCACGATCGGGTCGTTACCCGCCTGCTCGACAGCGTTCCGCAGTTCTTCGATTGCGTCGATGTTGAGCGCGTTGTGAACGGACGGGCGGTTGATCGTGATGGTCGCGATGGAGTCAGCGGTGGAGTAGAGAAGATTTTGGTACATGGAAGAACTAACTCACGAAAACCATAGTGGAAATTCGACGATTCCGGCGCTTCATAATGTCAAATGTGAGATGGATGCTGTCCGATGTGAGATGAAGTTGGCGACATGGCCGGATGACCCACTGGCCGGATGGCCGGCTTTGCTGCAACGATCGTGTCGTTGTCCATCTGGCTGGAGATCATCGCCGAAAGTCCTTGCTTCCACCAGAAATGACTGTCGCGATTGTCGCGGAAAATCGTGAATTGCGCCGCATCATTGCAGCGATTTCTTGATCCGGCCAGCCGGTCAGTGGGTCAGCCGGTCATGTCGCCAACTTCATCTCACATCGGACAGCATCCATCTCACATTTGACATTTGGAGCAGCCGGAATCGATCCATTTTCAATTTTCTGGAAGCGCTTCCACAATCAACGCGATCCCCTGCCCTCCCCCTATGCACGCCGCAGCGGCGCCATATTTTCCGCCGCGACGGCGCAGTTCGTAGAGCAGCGTCATTGTCAGCCGCGTCCCGGTTGCGCCAAGGGGATGCCCGAGCGCGATGGCGCCGCCATTCACATTGACCTTGCTGCGATCCAGCCCCAGCTCCTTTTCCACGGCCAGATACTGCGCGGCAAACGCTTCGTTGATCTCGATCAGATCCAGATCCGACAGGCGGAGTCCCGCCCGGCCGAGGGCCTGACGGACGGCGGGCGCCGGGCCTATGCCCATCACCGACGGGTCGACTCCCACGACGGCCCACGCGACAATGCGCCCAAGCGGCTTGGACGCCGCGTGTTCCGCCGTCGTGACGACGACGGCCGCTCCCGCATCCACGATGCCGCTTGCGTTGCCGGCAGTGACGAATCCGTCTTTTGAAAACGCCGGCGCCAGCTTCGCGAGGCCTTCCCGCGTCGTATCCGGCCGCAGATGATCATCGCGCACGGCCTGTTCCACGCCCTTGCGGCCTGGGATTTCAACGGGCGTCACCTCATCATCGAACTTGCCGACGTTCCACGCGGCGGCGGCGCGCATTTGGCTCTCGAAGGCGAAGTCGTCTTGAGTTTCACGGCTGACGCCGTAGCGGCGAGCCAGCTTTTCTGCGGTCTCGGCCATGAGCAGCCCGCAATACGTGTCGCGCAGCGAGGTCATCAGTGAATCTTCCAGCGTCCCCTGGCCCATGCGCAGACCCCATCGCGCGTTGCGCATTACGTACGGCGCCTGGCTCATGGATTCCATGCCCCCGGCAAGAACGACGCTGGCCTCGCCAAGCTCGATCATTTGCGCGGCTGAGATAATCGATTGAATGCCGGAGCCGCACAAGCGGTTGACTGTCAAGCCCGGCGTCTCAATGGGAAGTCCCGCGCGAAGAGCCACGTGCCGCGCGCCGTAATGCGCGTCAGCGCTCGTTTGAAGCGCATTCCCCATCACGGCGTGATCGAACTCCGCAGGATCGATTTTTGATTGCGCGATCGCAGCCTTCGCGGCGATCGCTCCCAGATCGAGCGCGCTCACGTCCTTCAACGCGCCGCCATACTCGCACATCGGCGTACGCTTTCCTGCAGCAATCACGATTTCTTTCATAGAAAGTCGACCTGAAAAATTATGACATACTCTTCGCATGCGGGATTTTCTCTCATCCCTTCAGGAGCGCGCGCTCGTTTGCGACGGCGCCATGGGCACGATGCTTTACGAAAAGGGCGTCTTCATCAGCCGCTGCTTCGACGAGCTGAACCTTTCCAATCCCGACCTCGTCCGCGCAGTCCACAGCGATTACGTGCAAGCGGGAGCAGACGTGATCGAAACGAACACCTTCGGCGCCAATCGGACCAAGCTGATGACGCATGGGCTCGCCGAACAGCGGCGGCGGATCAATATCGAAGGCGCGCGCATCGCGCGGGAAGCGGCGGGCGCCGACGTCTTTGTCGCGGGCGCCGTCGGCCCGTTGGGAATACGGATCGAACCCTGGGGAAAGACCGGCGTCGACGAGGCGCGAGCGCTATTTCGCGAACAGGCCGAAGCCCTGGAGACGGGCGGCGTCGACTTCTACATTCTCGAAACATTTTCGGACCTGAATGAAGTGCGCGCTGCAATTCAAGGCGTGCGCGACGTTTCGAACAAGCCGATCGCTGCGCAGATGACGATCGAGGAAGACGGCAACAGTCTGGAGGGCACGCCGCCTGAAATTTTTGCGCGGCGCCTCGACGAATGGGGGGCCGATGTCGTGGGGCTCAACTGCAGCGTCGGACCGCAGATCATGCTCGACGCCGTTGAACGCATCGCCGGCGTCACTTCGAAGCCCCTCGCCGTGCAGCCCAACGCCGGCAAGCCGCGCAACGTCGAGGGCCGCAACATCTATCTGTGCTCGCCCGAATATATGGCATCGTTCACCAAGAAGTTCGTCCAGTTCGGCGTTCGCCTGGTGGGCGGCTGCTGCGGCACCACCCCGCGGCACATCAAGGCGATGCAAGGCGTGGTGCGTTCAGCCCAACCTGCGCTTCGCACTATCACTGTCAGTCGTCCGGTCGCCGACGAACCCCAGGTCAACGCCGTCCCCCAAGCCGAAAAGTCCCGGCTCGCCCGCAAGCTCGCGCGCGGCGAGTTCGTGAAGATCGTAGAAATGATCCCGCCTCGCGGCCACGAATACAGCGAGGCGCTCGAACGCGCCAAGTACCTGAAGGCCCACGACGTCGACGTTATCGATGTTCCGGAAGCGCCGCGCTCCAGCGCGCGCATGAGCGCGCTGTCGCTCGCGCTTCTTTTGGAAAAGACGACCGACATCGAAAGCCTGGTGCACTATGCCTGCGGAGATCGCAATCTGCTCGGCATGCAGGCGGATCTGCTGGGAGCTTATGCGCTAGGACTGCACAACCTGCTGCTCCTCACTGGAGATCCTCCCAAGTTCGGAGACTACGTGGACGCAACCGCAGTCTATGACGTCGACTCGATCGGGCTCACGAACATGGTCCGCCGGCTGAACGCGGGAGTCGACGTCGGTGGAAAGTCGATTGGCTCTCCAACCGGCTTTCTGATTGGAGTGGGATCGAATCCGAGCGCCGACGACATCGAACAGGAGCTGCGGCGATTCCGCTACAAAGTCGAGGCGGGCGCGGAGTTCACATTGACGCAGCCGGTGTTCGACGTCCCCGCGCTCGAACGCTTTCTGGGACGAATCCGGGATTGCAGCATTCCCGTGATTGTGAGCATCCTGCCGCTGGCCAGCTACAAGATCGCCCTGTTCCTGCATCACGAAGCGCCGGGATGCTCGGTGCCGGGTCCGATCCTCGACCGCATGCACGCCGCGGACACGCCGGCGGCTGCGCGCGCCGAAGGCATTCGGATAGCGCAGGAAATTCTCGATCAAGTCAAAGGCATGGTTCAGGGAGTTCAGATTCGCGGTCCGTTTGAAGAATACGAGACAGCTATTGAAGTGTTGTCGGTTGTGATGGGAGAGAGGAGAACAGCATGATTCGTAACTTTCTGTTGTGCGCCCTGCTCATAGTTCCGTTGATGCTCGCGGGGCAAACGAACCCGGCGCTCAGAAATCCCGCGGCCTTGAACGAAAAAGCGCCGGACGTTTACAAGGCCCGGTTTGATACGAGCGCCGGCGAATTCGTCATCGAGGTCCACCGCGAGTGGGACCCGACCGGCGCCGACCGCTTCTACAATCTTGTTAAAAACGGTTTCTACGACGGATGCCGCTTCTTCCGCGTCGTCCCGGGCTTTATGGTCCAGTTCGGCATCAACGGCGATCCCGCCGTTTCCAAGGCATGGGCCAACGCGCGAATCAAGGATGAGCCTGTCAAGCAGGGCAACAAACGCGGCTTCGTGGCGTTCGCGAAACCCGGCATTCCAAATGCCCGCACCACTCAGGTTTTCATCAATTACTCCGACAACAACGCGCCGAGCCTCGATCCGCAGGGATTTTCCGCCTTCGGGCAGGTCATGGTGGGAATGGAAGTCGTCGACAAGATCAACAGTTCCTATGGCCAGAGACCGGATCAGCAATTGATCCAGTCGCAGGGGAATGCGTATCTGAACAAGGAATTCCCGAAGCTGGATTACGTTAAGAAAGCGACAATTGAGAAGTAGGAGTGGAGCCGCAGATTACGCGGATGAACGAGCCGCGAATCTGTGTAATCTGCGGCCAAAACTATTTCCTCACCTCCGCGCCATCTGGCGCACGAAATCACCCCCATCGTACCCCGACGGGATCACCTCAACGCCCAATGCGCTTTCCACGTCCTTGATCGTGAGGTCGTCCAGAAACAGGTAATCCTCTCCAATCATCGATTCCGATGGGAGCACGACGAACTCTCCGTACACGCGTCCCTGAAGACTTCCAATGAAGTCGCTTCCGGTCAGCAGTCCTGCGACTCCAATGCCCGCGCCCCAAAAGCGGCTTTCCTCGGCGAGGACCCTCAGATCCATCCCGAGCCGGTCCACAGCCTGCTTCAGGTAGGGATAAAACACCTTTCCGGTGCATACCGTGCCTCGCGCCTTCGAGGCGGTTCGGGGCGGCGCGGCCTTCAGCGCTCGGTTGAACTGCTTCTGGAACGTCCGCACCATGCCGACGCCGTTTTCGATCTGCGGAAAGTCCCGGTAATGGCTTGCAGGCGGAAGCTCGACGCCGGCCATGATGTAGATCTCGTCCCCAAGAAATACGAACGGCGTTCCAATCTTGCGCTGCAGCTTCTTCTGAATGGCGCCAACATGAGCGATCGTCTCGCGCGCGATTTCCGGCGTGAACGGCGTGAGCAGCGGCAAGTTTTTGCGGTGATCCGTCAGACCGACAGGAACGACCGCAAGCGACGCAACGCCCGGATGAAGCGCGACGAGATCGCTGACGGTGCGATCCAGGTGGACTCCGTCGTTCAGACCGGGGCACAGGACGACCTGCGCGTGCAGCACAATGCCGGCGGCGGTCAACCGGCGCATCTTTTCCATGAAACCGTCATATTCGGCGATGCCGAGAAGCCTCGCGCGCAGATCCGGCTCTGTGGCGTGGACGGAAATGTAAAGCGGCGACAGCCGCTGACGGATGATCCGCTCGATTTCTTCCTCGCCTACATTCGTGAGCGTGAGGTAGTTGCCGAAGAGAAACGACAGCCGGTAGTCCTCGTCCTTGATGTGCAGCGATCGCCGCACGTTCTTCGGATTCTGATGCACAAAGCAGAACACGCATTGGTTCGCGCAAGTCAGAGGTTCGATCGGCTCGAACTCCAGCCCGATGGGCTCCCACTCGCGGCGCACAAAGGAAATTGCGCCGCGCTGCGTTTTGATCGTCGCGCGGCGGCCCACAGCGGCAGCCTGAAACTGAAAATCCAGCGCATCGAGCAACGGCTTGCCGTTGAACTCGAGGATTTCGTCGCCGGGCGTCAATCCAATTCGCTCAGCCATCGAGCCGGGATCGACCGCGCGCACGCGCAGGCGCTGCGGCTCAGCGCCGCGATGCGCGGGCGCGCCGCGATACTCGTGCACCGCCTTCACGGCGGCAACGTAGGCAGAAGCCGAAAACTGGTTCTTATTGCCTTTCATTCGATCCCGAGATACTGACGGCCTGTAATCAGATAGTGTAGCCCGGAGAAGGCCGTGATCGCGCCGGTGACGTAAAAGAGCGCACTCAGTTCCGGAACGGCTTCGCCGTACCAGTTCGCATACAGTACGGCCAATACCGTTATTACTTGAGCCGCCGTGCTCGCCTTCCCGTAAGGCGTAGGCTTAAAGACGCGCCAGCCCACCATCAGAATGATGATCAAGGAAACCAGGAGGATGAAAACGTCGCGGGAGATGATCAATATCATCAGCCAGCGTGGAAACAGATTGGGAAAGCCCATTTGCGGCAGCGACAGAATGACGACCGACGTTGTCATCAGCAGCTTGTCGGCCAGGGGATCCAGGACGGTTCCGATCGACGTTTTCTGTCCGAAGCGCCGCGCGATCACCCCATCGAGAATGTCGGTCAGACCTGCAGCGATAAAGATGGCCAGCGCCCAACCGGTCTTGCCGTCCGTGAGCAGAATGATGAATACGGGTACGAATATGATGCGAAGAATCGAAAGCTGGTTCGCCGTCGTCAGGACGGCGGACCGGTAGTGTTCGTCCCGGCTCACTGAACCAGCAGCGGTATCCTGACGTCGAAGTCCTGCTTTGAACAAAATCCGTCGGCTTTGGAGCAGAAGAAGTAGGTCAGCTTGCCGGGAATCTCGTACTTGCCGGATTTAGCAGCAGACACGGACACCTTCAGCGTGGGCAGATCGACATAGTACTCGTCTTTGGACTTTGGGTCCTTGGACGGACTCGTCAGCTCCGTTTTCTCCAGCTTGATTCCGGCGATCGACGTGAGCTTCAGACTGATCGGCGGCGTGTGATTGATCAAGTAGCCCGGCGTGACCTTGAACGACACCGTCAAATCCGTCTTCTGGCCGGCGCGGACTGGGGCGGCCTTGAAGTCAGCGGTCATGATCTGCGGCAAGCGGTTTCCAGGCGGCGCCGACAATTGCGTCAACAGCACAGCGATGACACCGTATCTGAGCATGGGTGAATCTCCGATCCCACCAAGCAGAGCCCTTGTGCTATGAGATAGTAACATGAAAGTTCTCAACGTCGTCGGAGCGCGCCCCAACTTCATGAAGATCGCGCCCATCGTCGATCAGATGAGGAACGCGCCCGGCATCCGCGGGATCCTCGTTCACACCGGCCAGCATTACGACGAAGGCATGTCCGACGTGTTTTTCAGAGACCTGGGCATTCCAGCCCCGGATGTGCACTTGGGAGTGGGCTCGGGAAGTCACGCCGGGCAGACTGCGCGGGTCATGATCGAGTTCGAAAAAGTCTGCCTGGCCGAGAAGCCGGACATGGTGGTGGTGGTCGGCGACGTGAACTCCACATTGGCGTGCACGCTGGTAGCAGCCAAGCTTCTGGTTCCAGTCGCGCACGTGGAAGCGGGACTCCGGAGCTTTGACCGGACCATGCCCGAGGAAGTCAACCGCATCGTCACCGACGCGCTGGCCGATCTTCTATTCACGACAAGCCGCGACGCGGATGAAAACCTCCGGCGCGAAGGAGTCGATTCGGGCAAGATCCACTTCGTCGGCAATGTCATGATCGATACGCTGCTCAAGCATCGCGACAAAGCTCGTTCGCTCAATCTGACATCGAAGTTTGCACTGGAACCCGGCGGATATGCGCTGGTGACGTTGCACCGGCCATCGAATGTCGACGACCGCAACGTTCTGGAAGGAATACTCGGCGCCCTGCGAACCATCGCAGAGAAAATGCCGGTCCTCTTTCCGGTTCATCCGCGAACGGTCAAGCGCATCACCGAATTCGGCCTCGATGCAGGACGAATCCGCATAACCGAGCCGTTTGGCTACCTCGAGTTTCTGAATCTCATGTCCAACGCCGGAATCGTTCTTACCGATTCCGGCGGCCTGCAGGAAGAAACAACGATCCTCGGCGTCCCCTGCCTGACGCTGCGACGCAACACCGAACGCCCGGTCACGATCACGCACGGCACGAACATCATGACCGGACCGGATCCCGAACGAATTCTTGAAGCCGTTCGGCGCGTTTCCAACGGCGACTGGAAGCCGGCGGGCCCCCCTGAGCTGTGGGACGGCCGCGCGGCGGAACGCATTGTCAGGGTTATCCGCGATTTTGGCGACAATCGCGCACGCTCCGCGCGCGATATTTCACAAGCCCTCCTTTAAAACTCAGCAATTTAGCATCGGCGCCGGAGATGCTTTCTTCAGAGCGGCCGTTAATTCCTGGCCGCTCCCGGCAGACGGGTCTTCGAGACGCAGTTGGGCCGGCGTCTCGAATGTCTGCCGGGAGTCAAACCCATTCCCGGCGGTTAGAGGGCGAGCTGCGTAAGTAATGGCAATTCGCAAAGGGCCGCAGCGTCGCGGGCCGCCGGGAACATAACAGACATTCCAGACGGAGGTTCCATGACTCGCATTCGCATCGTTGGGGTTCTCATCATCGCGCTGGCGCTCGCCGGCGCGTCCGCACTTCAGGCGCAAATGAAAAAGCAGGTCGATATCAACAGCGCGTCGGAGGAGGAAATCGTCGCCGTCGGCATTGAAAAAGCTGCGGCAAAGAAGATCGTCGAAGCGCGGCCATACCGCAGCAAAGCGGAGCTCGTTTCCCGGCAGCTGCTCACGCGGGCTCAATACGACAAGGTCAAAGATTTCCTCGTCGCCAAACAGGCTCCGAAAGCGCCGTCAAAGTGACGCCCATGTACGCCCGAATGGTCATTGGCGAAGCCGTCAACCCGGATCAGGTGCGGGAGTTCATGCGCATCTACAGCTCCGAAGTCCTGCCCGAACTCCAACAACAGCCTGGCTTCGATTCCGCCCGCCTGTTGTTGGAAGAAGGGGGAAACATGGCGGTGTCTCTCACGGTGTGGAAAACGCGCGACCACTGTCTGAAATACCACTCGAGCAGGGCCTACCGGCAGTTCGTGGCGAGGACCCAGCATCTGCTGGTCGGAAGCTTTGTCGTGAAGATTTTTAGGGACCAGAGCGAAGGATGATTTCGGATTTCGGATTGCGGACTGCGGATTCTGAAGATTCAAATCCGAAATCCGCAATCCGAAATCCGAAATCCGGCTCATTTCCTCTGCCGGTAATGCCGATAGTCGATATTGCAATGATGACGGCGCAGGAAATCCATGAAGCGTTTGTAGTCCGAATCGGGAAGGTTGAACAGGCGGACGAGCCGGCGGTAACTGCCTTGCGTCTGCTCGAGCCCTCTTCGGATCACGTATTCAACATGCCGGCGCGTGATCAGGCGCTCCGCGTATGGGCGCGCCACGGAGTCCCAAAAGTTGTCGATCTGCAGCTCTTCTTCCTGGTCGGGCGGGCGGAGGTCCTGAGGAAGGATGATGTGGCGCGCTTCGATCACGTCATTCTCAGTCATGTAGACGGCGCTCTCGACGATGTTTTCGAGCTCGCGGACGTTGCCCGGAAAGCTGTAGGACTGAAGCTTGGCCAGAGCCGCCGCAGCAATGCGCTTGCGGCCTGCGAGAATGAAGTCCACAAGCAGCGGCACATCGTCCAGCCGGCTTCTCAGCGGCGGCACTTGGATCGAGAAAACGCAGAGGCGGTAAAAGAGATCTTCGCGAAAATCGCCTTTTTGAACCAGGGCCCGCAGGTCGCAGTTGGTCGCCGCAACGATTCGGAGATCCAGCTTCCGCGTGACGACGTCGCCCAAACGCCGGATCTGGCCTTCCTGGAGGGCGCGCAACAGCTTGGCTTGAAACCGTCTGGATGTATTTGCGATCTCGTCTAGAAATAACGTGCCTCCATTGGCCTCTTCGAACAATCCCGGCTTGTCGCTCATTGCCGTCGTGAAAGCCCCCCGGCGGTATCCGAACAGCTCGCTTTCGATGAGATCTTCAGGGAGTGCGCCGCAGTCCACCGCGACGAATCGGCCCTTGGAGCGTCCGCTGAATTCGTGGATGGCCCTGGCGACGAGTTCCTTCCCGCTGCCGGTCTCTCCTGTTACCAGAATCGATCCGGCCGCTCGTGAAGCCGTGCGAATCCTTTCAATCAACTGCTGCATGGCTGGGCTTTTTCCAATCATGTTAGGTATAGCCGCGCGATCGGGAGAATGGTCACATGAATATCGATCCGTCCGAAATTCGAGTCATGGTGCGCGTTGCCACTCAACGTACGGGAGCGCCGGTCCACGACGAAGACCTCGAACAAGACGCGATCCTGAAGGCGGTGGAAGCCTTGCGCAAGCAGCGCCACGTGCGGCATCCCCGCGCATTCCTCATGAAGGTCGTTCGCGACGCCGTTCGCGACCACTGGCACCGGCGGCGGAGCGACGACGATCTGAGCGCCATCGACGAAAATCGTTTGGCCCGAGCGCCGCAATTTGAAAATGACATGGATCGCCGCCGCCAGCAGGACCTGCTTCAGCGCGCACTCCTTCGAATGAGCGAGAGAAAGCGCGCCACTCTCGCCCTCTTTTATTCTGAAGGCTGCTCCGTCGCGGAGATCGCGCGTCTCCAGAACCGCTCTGCGTCCGCCGTCAAGATGGACCTGATGCGGGCGCGCCGGTCTCTGGCGCACATTGTCCGCACTTTGTCGGATCAGAAGTCGCGATAACCGCGACTTTTCGGCGAAGGCCGCCGCTCAACTCGCTGTTTTTCAACATTTTCATACGCGGACCCTGACGTGAAAGGAGTCCCGCGCGGCCCATCATCACTACAAGTAAGGAGTACGACAATGGAAGCACTGACCAAGGCGGACCTGTTTCGGATCGATGGTGGAGAAACCGATTGGGGCGACATCTTTCTAGGCGTTCTGTATGCCACGGACCTCGTGTGCCTCTACACGAGAAATCCGTACGTGTGCGGCGCGGCGCTGATCGGACATGGGGTCCAGTTTTTCGTTGCGTTGGATTAAGGAGGGACCATGAACGAGAACAACTGCAGACTCCACGATCTTTCGTTAAGTGAACAAATCGACATTCAAGGCGGCGACTGGTGGGAACGCTACATGGGCTTCATCTACGCCACAGCGTTTTTCGCCGGTGCATTGGCTGCGCCGGAGCTGCTCGTCGTGTCCGGCATGGCGGGCGCCGCGATGCTGATTACCGATTATCTCGTGTACGAACTCTGACCCATGCATCTCATCCGCACCGACGCGGTGGTGAAGCGACACGGCCCCAAATTCACGTTGGGGCCGATGGATCTCACGCTGCAGCCCGGCGAAGTGCTCGGCGTCATGGGCCCCAATGGCGCCGGGAAAACAACGCTGCTGCGGCTGATCTGGGGCTTCCTGCGTCCTGATCAGGGGAGCGTATCCGTGTTCGGAGTACAGCCTCACCTGAATCAGGCGTCGGTGCGGCTGCGGGCCGGTTACCTGGCCGAATCTCCACATTTCTACGGCTGGATGACGGCCCGCAGGCATCTGAAGTTCGTTTCCGAATTCTATGAAGGATGGAACGCCGCCGCGGCCGACGGACTGATGGAACGCTTCGGCATCGATCCCGACAAACGAATACAGCAGCTCTCGCGCGGCAACAGAATCAAACTCGGTCTCGTTGCGGCCACCGGACACAACCCCCGCTTGCTGCTGCTGGACGAGCCGACCGCGGGGCTGGACCCGCTCGTGCGCCGGGACATTCTCGGCTTCTTACGATCTCTCTCCAAAGACTGCGGCGCCGGAATCGTCCTTTCCTCGCACATTTCCGACGATCTGGATCGCATTGCGGACGCCGTTCTGATGTTGAATCAGGGCCGCGTTCTGGAGTATGCGCCGGCGGCGGCCTTGATCAAGAGCTACGGCCGGCCTCGGCTGGAGGACATCTTCATTGAAGCGCTTAAAGAGGCTGGCGCTCGTCGCAACGGTTTTTATTAAGAAGGACTGGGTCGAATTTCGAAAGCCGATAACGGTCATCACCGGCGGGCTGTTCCTCCCAATCGTCATGCTTGCGCTCGAGACCCATCGTCCGGACCTCGCAAAAGGCATGGCTGCGGGAGTATTGCTGGCAGGACCGTTTATCTATGCGCAGTCGTGCTTCTACACAGAGAGGCAGCATGGAACGCTGGAATTCCTGCTCGGCCTGCCGATCACGCCCGCAGAACTGGTGCTGGCGAAGTTCGCCTCCCTGTTTTCGATGACCCTGCTCACGGTGAACATTCCGGGCCTGCTGCTCCGCGATCCGCTGCTGCTGTTCTACGCTAACGCCGCCGCGCTGTTTCTGGCGTGCCTGTTCATGTCCGCAACTGTGATCTCCGACAAGCCCTGGGCCCCTCAGCTTCCCCTCTGGATCGTTCTGGTCGTCACCCTGCCGTTCCATCGGTGGATTCAGCCGCGGTGGCTCTTCTCGCACCCCATACTCTGGGCCTCCGTCTCTTTGACCCTGATTCCCGCAATCATCTCCCTCTCCGTATTCTTCTTTTCGCGCCATTCGCGTCATTAGCGGCTAAAACGACCTACCAATGTCAAATGTGAGATGGATGCTGTCCGATGTGAGATGAAGTTGGCGACATGGCCGGATGACCCACTGGCCGGATGGCCGGCTCAAGAAATCGACGCCGTCACTCTGGTGAGGATCGGGCGGTTTTAATAGAGGCCGCAGTAATTCGGCGCAGTTCACGGTTTTCCGCGACAATCGCGACAATCATTTCGCCATCCAACCAGTGGGTCATCCGGCCATGTCGCCAACTTCATCTCACATCGGACAGCATCCATCTCACATTTGACATCTACTGAGCGACCGGAATCGAGGTAGGGCTGATTCTGAATTTCGGACTACCGAAACTTGTCGTCAAAAGACTGATTAAAAGCCGCGAATGCCGCGAATTACGCGACATTCTTTAGACTAAGTCATTCAATCCTCTACGGACCTCCTCGTGCACTCCCCCATACGCAATGCAATTCCCGGTAGTGCTGCAACACGACGCGACCGACTGTGGACCGGCGGCTTTGGCGATGGCTGCGGCTTTTCACAAAAAGCGGTTCTCCCTGGCTGGACTTCGCGAAGCCGCCGACACGGACCGGTCCGGCACGACGGTGGCCGGCATCGCGGCCGCCGCCGAACGCGTTGGGTTCAGTACGAGAGCCGTCCGCGCGAGCTTCGACGCGTTGCCGCAGGCGCCGCTTCCGGCGATTGCGCATTGGCGTGAAGGAAACCGGAATCACTTCGTTGTGCTTTACAAGCTCACGAAGAGGAAGGCCGTCATCGGAGATCCCGCCTGCGGCCTGCGCCGGCTGACTCTGGACGAGTTCCGGGAGTATTGGACCGGAGTCCTTCTGCTATTGACGCCCACGGCGCGCCTGCAGGAGTACATCAATTCTCCGGGCTCGTTTCTTCGTCTTTGCGGCGTTCTTCTCCCCCACCGCCGACTCTTCCTGGATGCTCTACTCGCGGCAGTCTTGATGACGCTCCTCAGCCTCACGACATCATTTTTCATCCAGGCGCTCGTGGACTTTGTTTTCGTCCTCGGGCGCAAACCCGCCTTAAACTGGCTCACCCTCGGAATGCTCGTCGTGTTGTTCGCGCGCACGGCTTTCCAGGCGATGAGAGCTTACCTCTTGGCCCACCTTAGTCTGAGGATCGATGCGGAGACGGTCATGGGCTTTCACCGTCATCTGCTGGGGCTGCCGCTAGCTTTCTTTCTGAGGCGCAGAACGGGGGAAATTCTCTCGCGCGTCAACGACGCCGTTAAGATTCGGCTCGCCGTCAGCGCGGCTTCACTTTCAATAGTTGTAGATGGTCTCCTCGTCGTAACCACGGCCTCCGTCATGGCGTGGCTGGAATGGCGGCTTGCCGTCGCCGGCCTCGCGCTGCTGCCGGTTTTGATAGCCGCCGTTTACCTGCTGAGCAAGCCGTTGAAACAGAGCCAGTGGACGGCCATGGAAAAGGCAAGCCAGGTGGAAGCGCAAATGGTCGAGACCGTCAGCGCTATTCAGACGATCAAGGCGTGCCGGGCGCAGTCGCAGATCCAGTTGCGGACGGAAGCCCGCTTCGACGAAATGCTCCACGCTTCCTATCGATCTCAAATGCTCGGCCTGGGATCGAATCTCGCATCCGGAGCCGTAGCCGGGCTGTCGACATTAAGCCTCCTGTGGTTCGGCGGCAGACTTGTCCTGGACGGCTCGATCAGCGTCGGCCAATTGATGGCCTTTCACAGCCTTCTGGGAACGCTGCTCACGCCGATTGAACGGCTGGCGGGAGCAAATCAGACGATTCTGGACGCGGTCGTGGCCGCCAACCGGCTGGGCGAAATCACCGAACTGGATACTGAAGAAAAGAGACAAAGCGTCAACGCGGTGGACCGGCGTCTGGACGGCGACATTCTCTTCTCCGGCGTCACATGCCGCTATGGCGCACGCGCGCCCGTCATTGAAAAGTTCTCGATGGCGATCCCCGCCGGCGAACGCGTCGGCCTTGTGGGCGAAAGCGGGACCGGCAAGACCACGCTCGTAAACCTGCTGGCGCGATTCATCGAGCCCGTTGAAGGCCGCGTCATGATCGATGGGATCGACGTCCGGGACTATTCCCTGGAATGCCTGCGCCGCCAGATTGCGTATGTCCCCCAGGACGTCACGCTTCTGACCGGTTCCATCGCCGACAACATCCGTCTTGGAAAACCGTCCGCCACGCCGGCGGAAGTCCGCAGCGCCGGACGTCTGGCGCGGGTCGACGACATCGCCGAGAAACTCCCGTTGAGCTACGACACGCTTATTGGCGAGCGCGGCATGACGCTGTCGGGCGGCGAGCGGCAGCGCATTGCAATCGCCCGGGCCGCCCTTCTGGACGCGCCGATTCTTGTTCTGGACGAGCCAACCAATCATCTGGATCCCGTTTCGGAACGAGCCGTTCAGGACCTGATCGACAGTCGCCGAGGCCGAACGACGATTGTGATTTCTCACCGCCCTTTGCGCGTAGACCGGATCGTCAAACTTGAAGAACGTAAGCTCCCTGCGCCTGCCGCTCTACGCTCTTAGCGCAGTCGCAGCCGCCGCAACGCTATGGGCCTACTGGACCCGCATCGACGTCGTCGTGCGCGCACGCGGCGTTGTCCGTCCCGAAGGCGACGCGGTCCAGATCGTCGCAGAAACGGCAGGCCGGGTTCTATCTGTGAACGTCCACGAAGGACAGACTGTTCGGAAAGGAGACATCCTGGTCCAATTCGACGACCGCGACCTGCGCCTCAAAGAACGGTCGCTTCTCGATCAGATCCACCTCACCGAACAGCGCCTTGCAGAATTGGACCGGCGGCTGGCCGAGATGGCCGCAGTGGACGAGTTCTCGATTGAAGTAGAAAACGCCTCGGAAGACGCGTCAGTCGGCGCGCTCCTGGCGGATCTGGAAAACGCCCGGCGCCGCTACGAACGCGCCGAGCAGCTCTTCACGCGGGGCCTGGCGTCCCAGCAATCGCTCGAGGAGGCGCGGCTTGCCCTCGATCGCGCGGAAGCCGAACTCAGCCGGCCCTCCACGGTGGAATTGAAGCGCGCACAGGCCGCCAACCGCTGGAATGAGACGGCGTCGCAGAGAAAACCGCTGGAGGCGTCCCTTGCGGCGGCCTATCACGACCTCGAACAATGCCGTCTGGACATGGCTCGCCGGACGGTGACGAGCCCAGTCGATGGTCGCGTGTCCTCGCTGGCGACGTTGAACGTTGGGGAATTCCTCAGCGCAGCTTCGCCGGTCGCCGCCATCGCGCCTGCCGGTCGAGGACCGGTTGTCGAGGTCTGGCTGCCGACGGCGGATCGGGCGTTCGTTTATGTCGGGCAGCCGGTCCGTATGCAACTGGAAACAGCGCCGACTTCCGTCTACAAGCCAGTGGACGGCGTGGTGGCGTCGATCGGCGCCGACGCAGTTTTCAATGAAGAGGGCAGCGGCGGGTACCGGGTCATCGTGATCCCGGCGCCCGTCGCTCCAGACCTGGAATTGGGGATGACGCTCCAAGCGCTTTTCATAAGCCGCCAGGAACGCCTGCTTTGGCTGCTATTCCAGAAGATTCGTCTGGAGTTCGAAAGCGGCGAGTTCTGAGCCGGCGCTCAGGCGGACGCGGCAAATTCCTTTGCGCATTCCGCGTACTCCGCGGCGAATTGGTTCCACCGCAGGCTCTCGTTTTCAGCTTCCAGCTCTGCGATCCGGCGCTTCAATGCTTCGATGCGCGCTTCGAGGTACTCATACATTTGCGACGCATCCCGGTTGTCGACTTGATACGTGGCATGACGGATCATAGCTCCTCCCTTCGTTACGCCCTCAGCATGCCTTCGCCAGGCGGTCTTGCGGAATAGCCCCGACGGTCGGGGGAGCGTGGCGCCAAAGTGCGTCGTCGGCTGAAGCCGTCGTTTGGCAAACACCGGCCATACACATCCGTACTAGGACTTCCGAGGGGTTTTGGCTCACCAGTCGCAGCCGTATGCTGTCGGTCACATGGAAACGAGGACAGAAATTCTGATTGCGGTTGGCGAGCAGACGTTGTCGTCAGCGGAATTGCGGATTGCAGGATGTTCCAATTGCACCGATCGCGCCGATACGCTTTTCGAACAGATCCTTGACGATGTCGTGCATTGCGGTGAACCCGCGGCGTATATACTCCCGTCGGCGGCGTCTTGCCCGATGTGCCAAGGCGAAATCTTCGAAAATACGCCGGTCCAGCGGCGTGAGCGGGCGCGCGAACTATTCTTCGTTGATGAACGCCCGTACTGACGTCTATCGGCGATAGAGTTCCACTTTATTTTTGAGGGCCTTCTTGGCCTTATACAACGCCTGGTCGGCGCGCTGGGTGAGGAGATCCGCCCGGAGTCCGGGCTCATATTCGGAGGCGCCGATGCTTACTGTAATTTTCCCTCCCAGACCGGTCCCTGGCGCAAGATCCGTAGTTTCGATGCGCGTGCGAATGTGCTCTCCGACGCGATAGGCGCCGTTCAGGTCGGTGTCCGGCAGGAGGATGACGAACTCATCTCCTCCACAACGGAAAACGAAGTCCGTCATACGGATGGAGAGTTGAAGGACGCGGGCCAGATTGCGGAGTACTTCATTTCCTGCAGCGTGGCCTTGCTGGTCGTTGATGACTTTGAAATCGTCCACGTCCAGCATCAGCATCGAGAGCGGAAGCCGGTGGCGCTCGGCGCGGGCGACTTCACGAGCGAGGATTGCGCCGAAGAACCGGGCGTTGTAGACCCCGGTCAGTCCATCGGTATAAGCCTTCTCTTCAAGTTCCGCAACGACCCTGGCATTGTCCAGCGCCTGAGCGATCGTTCCCGCCAGCTCACCGAGAAGAGCAATGTGCGTCTTATCGACGCCATTCGGAACAGAACTGACCGTGAACAGAACGCCGTGCGCGTGATCGACGGAACGAATGGGGGCCGCCGCCGCAGATTTAACGTCCAGCCGAGCAGCCAGCGCGGCGAGTTCGGAATCGGCGGCGTCTGTCGCGGCGGCCAGGGCTGGTTCTCCTTTGTCGAGTACGCTCCGCAACCCTGTGCGGATTGCCTGTGCATCAAGATTCACCATGCGTTTGAGCAAATCAATCAGTTGCTCCGGCATGGCGGCGCCGGAGTGTTTCAGCCGCAATTCCCCGTTTTCCACGAAGAAGAAAAAGACAGCTTCGCCGACGACGCCGGCGGACCGGGACGCAACTTCGTCCAACGCCTGATTGATGGAATCGGCCGTCTGCGCCGAGGCCAGGGTCCGCGTTGCTTCCAAAAGAAACTCGGTCCCGCGGATCCGCGTTTCCAGATCGTTACTCTCCGTGGCGGTCGCAGGAGAGCCTCTGGCCATGGACACTACAAGGATCCCTTCCCTGTCAGGAACATTGGCGAGTTCCGCCGATCCGTCTGCAACGCGAATCACGGAATTCTTGAAGCGGCGGCGAAGAACGTCGCGAATGCGCAGACAATCTGTGCGCGTAGGGCCGGTGATCAGGATTGTCCGAGTCACCGAGCTATTCTAGTCGGCCCCGCCGGACTCGGGGAAGAGCCGGAAGGCGCCAGAGGCGCCAGCCGCGACGCTGCAGACGACGCTGGGCGTCGACGCGTCTAACATTTGTAAGCGCGGCTCCTACGCCGCGCGTCCAGGAGGATTTATGAATACGTTGCTCGCGGCAGCCATCGTCCTGTTGGTTCTCTCGGTCGCGGCCCAGGCGGCGGTCCTGATCGCAATGTACCGGATGTCGCGAAGGGTTGCCGGCAATGTGAACGGTCTCATCGCCGAGAGCCGGCGGGTTCTGGCGCCGATCGAAGACGTCACGCAGAATATGCGAACCACGTCCGGCGACTTCATCGAGATCGGCAAAGCCGCCCGGCAGCAGATGCGTTACGTCGATTACATCCTGGCGGATGCTCGAAACTATGTCCGCGAGACGGCCGCCGACATTCGGCAAAACATAACGTCTCCGTTTCGGAGCGGTTCCGCTCTCGCCCTGGCTGCCATCAAAGGCGTCCGCGCGTATTTCTCGCGGCCCCGACGCGACGCGTCGCATCAAGACGTCGCTTAGCTTCCGCGATGAATTCGGCGGCGCCAAACCCCTTCATCGCGTGCTATATTTTCGGAGTTCCCAACGACGTGGGCCGTTAGCTCAACTGGCAGAGCAACTGACTCTTAATCAGTAGGTTGGAGGTTCGATTCCTCCACGGCTCATTTCCCGCCTACTCAGGGACTTGCACCCGTTTTCTCTCGTGCTTTTCAGGCCTCCGCGGCCCCTGTTGCCGCGCAAATTTGTCTCGACATGCTGGCGTCGGCGCGCGCACAGCCGTGAGGAGTACGTCGGTCCCTCGCTGCCGGCGCCGGTTGTCGATACAGTAGCCTCACGCCCGGCAGCCGGATGGAGAATCTTTTAATCGTGATATCACTCGCGCTAAACTGATATCAGTCGGAGCCGAACAATGATTCGCACAGTTATCAGTCTTGATGAAGAAAGCAAGAAATGGTTGGATCAACAGGCCAGAGAGGAAAACGTTTCCACAGCTGAGCTGATACGCACTGCCGTTCGAAAATACCGAGAGGAGAAAAAGCGCGAGGCTCTTCCGCTGAACGATCTCCTGAAACAGACCAGCGGCATCTGGAAGGCAGGCGATGGTCTGACCTATCAACGCCGATTGCGGAAAGAATGGCAGAAATAGTTCCGACAGTTCTGGTCGATTCCGTGATCATGATCGATCACTTCAACGGAATATCCGCCGCTACCGATTATCTTTCGGAAATGCAAGGGAAGCTTGCAATATCTGTGATTACCCGCGCTGAAGTTCTTACGGGTTTCGAAAGCAAAGAACGCCAACTTGCACGAAGATTGTTGGATCGATTCCCAACGCTGATCATTGACCGGACAATAGCAGATCTTGCAGCCGCCTTCCGCAGGCGAAATCGCTGGAAGATGCCCGACGCGCTGCAGGCCGCGGTTGCAAAAAACCACAAATTGAAATTTGCAACACGCGATACCGATGATTTTCCGCCTAAGCGATACCGGTTTGTAATAGTTCCGTATACCATCTAAGGCGAAAACCTTGAGAGAGGCTCTGCTTCAGGGACGCATTTCAGCAGCGCCTCGACCTCATGGAACTATCCTTTGATATGGTCGAAGCATTCGGGTCGCGCGCGGAATTGATACGAATTCAGAATGAACATGCCAGCGTGAGAAACTCTCTTTACGTGCGCCGAAAGAAGCGGCCCTCTCGAACCAAGCCTGCAAAGTCATTGACGATTACTTGAGTCCCAGCTTCTTGCCGGCCGCAAGCAGGCGGATCGATTCGTGAAGGCGCTTCTGCCGCGTTTCCGGACGCTTCGCCGTATGAATCCAACCTACAAAGTGGCGGCGGTAGCTGGGCGCGAGCCCTTGAAAGAATTGCCAGGCCTTCGCGTCGGCCTTGAATGCTTTGGCGATGTAGTCCGGCAGCTCGGGGATGGCCGGCATTGGGCCGTAGTCGTTGTCCGTCGGCGCGGCTGCGAGGCCGGACGCCGTGAGCAAGCCGGACTCCTTGAGCTCCGCCCATCGTTTTCGATTGAGCTGCGACCACTTGCTCGTCGGCTGCCGGGGCGTCACCTTGATGGCGTACCGGTCGCCATCGAGACGTTTGACCAGACTGTCGATCCATCCGAAACACAGCGCTTCGCGAACCATGTCTTCATAAGCAACCGATTTCATTCCTGTGTGAGCCTTGTAGAAAACGAACCAGATCCCCGGACTCGACTTGTGGCGCTTTTCCAGCCAGGTTCTCCATTCCTGACGAGTTTTGAAATGCAGTGTGGTGAGTTCAACGGTCATGGCTTTTGTTCTGCACGATAAGACAAAAGGGAAAGCCAAGCAAATTTGATCCACCTCGCACGAATTTTCGTGGTAAGGAATACGGCGCAGGCTGGGCGGCGCGGCGGCGTTGGCCGCTCGATGGGTCGCGGGGGAATTGCCGCTATTCATGGACACGAACGTCGTGTCTGTTTTGCTTTGTTGTTTAAGGAGGAGAGCTGTGTTGAAAAAATTAGGTGCAGTTGCAATCTGCGTCTCGCTCCTGTGCGGGGGCGCCCTGGCGCAGGACGCAAAAACCATCATCGCCAACGCGCAAAAGGCGCTAGGCGATGTGAAATCCATTACGTATTCAGGATCGGCGAAGGATGTCGCATTCCAGCAGTGCGGAGCGAACAAGGCCGACATGATTTGCAAGGGCACGCACGATCCGATGCGGCCGATCGATAACTACGTCCGGGTAATCGATCTGTCGGGACCGACGTCCCGTCACACGGGCGTGACCCACAACATCGGCGCGGGCGGCTCCACGACAGTGACTCAAGGAACGTTTTTCCAGCAGGTCACGCCGCAGCAGGCCGATGTTTCACAGCCGTGGGGCGCTTCGCTGGAGCTCTACATTACGCCTTGGGGTTTCCTGAAAGGCGCAGCGGAGAACAATGCGACGGCGAGCCGCCGCCGCGTCGATGGCAGGAATTATACGGTGCTGACCTGGAATCCGAAGGTCGCGGCGCCGTCAGGCAAGAACTACGTCATCAACGGCTACGTGAATGACCAGAACCTCATCGAGCGAGTCGAGACATGGCTCGGCGAAAACATCATGGGAGACATGCACATCGTCGCCTCCTACACGGGCTGGAAGGACTTCGGCGGCGTCATGGCGCCTGCGAGAATCGTGCAAACGCGCGGCGGATGGCCTTTCTTTGAAGTGAACGTGACCGGGGCGAAGGCGAATCCTCCTGATGTCGCGACGCTCGCTCCGCCGCCGGCGCCCGGCGGCGGACGCGGCGGTCCCGGGGGCGGCGGTCCTCCGGCTGGCGGTCCCCCGGCTGGCGGTCCTCCGGCCGCAGCAGGCGCACGCGGTGCGCCGGGCGGCGGCGCTCCCGGAGGCGGCGCTCCACAGGCTGCGGGCGCAGGCCGCGGCGGCGCCGGAGGGGGCGGAGCAGCGGCGCTGACCGTCACCTCTGAAAAGCTCGGCGACGGCCTCTACCGGCTCACGACCGGCGGCAACAGTTACGACTCGCTGATCGTGGAGTTCAGAGACCACGTCATGATGCTGGAAGCGGGACAAAACGAAGCGCGCGCTCTCGCTTACATCGCCGAAACGAAGAAGCTCATCCCCAACAAACCGATTCGGTACATCATGAACACCCACCCTCACTCCGATCACACCGGAGGTCTGCCGGCGCTGGTCGCCGAGGGAGCGACCATCATCACCCACCGAAACAATCAGGAGTTTTTTGAGAGGGCGCTCAACACTCCTAGAACGCTGCTCAATGACACGCTGGCGAAGAATCCGAAGAAAGCGAGGGTGGATCCCGTTTCGGACAAGAAGGTCTATTCGGACGGGACGCGCACGGTCGAGATGTACCACGCCTATCCGGCGCCTCACTCGAACGGCTTGCTTATCGCGTATTTTCCCAAAGAGAAGATCCTCTTCCAGGGAGACTTTTCGTTGCCCACGCAACCGGGTCAACCGGCGAACGATCATGTGAAAGCCCTGGCGCAGGTTCTCAAGAAGCTCAACCTCAACTTTGACCGATACATCAACGTCCACGCGTCCGCCAATCCGCAGACCGGCGCGGATTTCTGGAAGGCCGTGGGAGGAAGTTGACAACGCTGCTGCTTCTCAACAACGGCGGCCATCGCGGCCGCCGTTGTTTTTTGGAAACGATCTCCATATGACTCCGCGAGATTTCAAGCGAATCGCGCTAAGCCTCGAAGGCGCGGAAGAAGGCTCGCACATGGGCGCCGTCGACTTTCGCGTCGGCGGCAGAATATTTGCGACGCTCGCCTCGCAGGCTCAGGGCTATGGCAACCTCTGCCTTACTCCGGAAATACAAGCGGAGTTTGTCGAGGAGGCGCCGGATGTCTTCATACCGATCGCAGGCGGCTGGGGCAGGATGGGAATGACCCATATCGTACTGGCGAAAGCGAGCGAAGACGTGCTTCGCGGCGCGCTTCAGACCGCGTGGCGACTGCGCGTTGAGGCGAACGAACGGACGAAAAGACGCAGCAAGAAAGCACGCGCAGGGAAGGCGCGCCGCTCCCTACCGTAGAAGCGCAATCGCGTCTAAATGAGTATGGCGCGCAAGAAACCCAGAGCGAAAGCGATGCGCAGATTCGGCGAGGCAATGGCCCGCGCGCCGAAGTACGCGAAGATATTGGAAAAGAGAAGACAGCCGCCCGGGAAGCCGAAGTCTTATGCACGGAAGCCCGCCAGGAAAGAATACGCTGTCGGCTTAACCGAAAAACAGAAGCTGAAAACGCTTTACGACATTCGCGAGACGCAGATGCGGCGCTATTTCGAAGAAGCCGTGCGGAAGCCGGGCCGAACAGGGGACAACCTGCTCGAATTGCTCGAACGCCGTCTCGACAACATCGTCTACCGCCTCGGCTTCGCTTCAACGATCTGGGGCGCGCGCCAACTCGTTGGTCATGGGCACGTGCGACTCAATGGCAGGCGAGTGAACGTGCGGTCGCATCTGATCGAGCCGGGCGACGCCGTCACAGTTTCGGAAAAGATGAAAGCCAACCCGGACGTGCAGGAATCTTTGCGTTTGGCCTCCGCAGGCAAGCTTCCCAGTTATCTCGAATTCGATGACGCAACTCTCACCGGAGTTCTGGTCCGCCGGCCGAACCGCGTCGATATCCCGGTGACCGTGAACGAGTCCGCAATTGTCGAATTTTATGCAAGACAGTGAACCGCGCAGCTAGCCTGCCTGGAAAAGCGGTTTCGTTTGACGCACGCGTCGTTTAGACTTTTGCGCCATGAAAGCTGTCGTAACGGGCTCGGGAGGATTGATCGGCTCTGAATGCGTCAGGGTGCTGTGTTCGGAAGGGTGGACGGTTGCGGGGATCGACAATGATATGCGCAGCCGCTTCTTCGGCGCCGAGGGGTCGACGCGGCGCGAAGTGGCGGATCTGCAGGCGTCCTTGCCGGCGTATCGTCACATCGATTTGGATGTTCGCGATCGCGAAGGCATCCGCTCCCTCCTCGCTGAGTTCCGGCCCGATTTCATCATTCACGCCGCAGCGCAGCCTTCGCACGACAAGGCGGCGTCGATTCCCTACGACGACTTCGACATCAACGCCGTCGGCGCCTTTAATCTCCTGGCCGCAGCGCGGGATTTCTGCAAGGATTCTCCTTTCGTGTTTGTCAGCACCAACAAAGTGTACGGCGACCGGCCGAACGAACTTCCGCTGATTGAACTCGACGCTCGATACGACTATGCGAACGGTCTTACAGGCATTGACGAATCCATGTCCATCGACCAGTGCATGCACTCCCTGTTCGGCGCTTCGAAGGCCGCAGCGGATATTGCGGCTCAAGAGTTCGGCCGCTATTTTCAAATGCCGGTCGGGGTGTTTCGCGGAGGCTGCCTGACGGGTCCGCACCACGCAGCCGTGGAACTGCATGGCTTTCTGGCCTACATCGTTTTCTGCGCCGCCGCGGGCCGGCCCTACACGATCTACGGTTATAAGGGAAAACAGGTGCGGGATCAGCTCCATTCCAGAGACGTGGCCCGGCTCTTCTTAGAGTTCTATCGGAACCCGCGTTGCGGTGAGGTCTACAACATGGGCGGCGGGCGCGCCAACAGCCTGTCGGTGCTGGAGACGATCGATGCTCTCCGCGGCTTCGGCCTTGAGTTGCGCTACCGATATTCGGAACAGAACCGCAAGGGGGACCACATCTGCTACATTTCCGACCTGAGCAAGACGAAGGCGCACTTTCCTTCCTGGGAAATGGAATACAACCTCGACCGAATTCTTTCGGAAATCGTCGAACGCTGCGTCGGTCAAACGGGATCTGTGACGAGGTCGACCTAAGGCGCCGGCCGCGCTCCAGAAAAGATTCCGAGGTCTATCGCCTCGGCCATTGCCTTGTAACCGGCGTCGTTGGGATGCAGGCGGTCGCCGTTGTTGAACGCAGGGTTGAGCTGCTTGGGATTGGCGGGGTCCCGTGTTACGGCGTCGAAATCGACCACGGCGTCAAACGCGCCGCTGGTGCGTATCCAATCATTAACGGCAAGACGTACGGCTTCGCTCTGCTCCGTGTAGTAGCTCATGCCTTGAAATGGGTTCAGCGTGCATCCGATCACCTTGATGCCGTGAGCGCGGGCGCGTTCGATCATTTGTTTATACGCCGCGATCAGGTCGTCGGCCGTCATGCTTTGGGGGTCGCGGCTCAGCCCGCCGATGTCGTTTGTGCCTTCAAACACCATCAACCACTTCACCCCGGGCGTCGCAAGGACGTCTCGCTCGAAACGCGCCAGCGCGCCGAGTCCGGCTGTGCCGGAATCGCTGAGGACGCGATTTCCCGCGATGCCTCTATTGATGACCGCGATGTTTCGCGTTGCAGGATTGGCTTGCAGCCGTTCGGCCAAGACGCTGGGCCAGCTTCGGTTCGCGTCGAGCGTCGATGTCGTGCCCGCCGCGCTGGAGGCGCCGAGCACAACGATAGCGCCTGCGCCGGCCGGAGCAAGAACCTCGACTCCTGAAATCCAGACCCACGATTGCATCGCAGTCGCGCCCGGCAGTTCGGCCGCTCCGGTGACGTCGCCCGGCGCCACATAGTTCGTGCGCAGCGCAGTGGCCTGTCTGGTGACAGCGCCGGTTCCAGCAGGCGCATAGATGCTGATGGCCAAATCGCCAAGCGGCGGCGCATCGAGACTCACGGGATCGCTCACAACTACGGCGCCGGGCGGTATCTTGACCGTCGGCTTTCCTGAGAACAGAACCGGTCGATCCGAACCCGGAACGATCGCCGATCCCTGGCCATGCAACGCGATGTGGACAGGACCCAATACAAGCGGCGCGGCGCCGAACGCATTCGAGAGTTGGACGCGTACGCGGCTTCCTCCGACGCTGACGCGAACAAACATGCGGAGCGTTTGATTGCTGTATGACATGTTCGCCGCCGCCTGCTGCATCCCCGCGCCCCACGTCGCCAGCCAGCGCTCCTCGACGCCCGCGCTTTGGGCCGCAGCGAATTGCGCGGTCAACGCCAGAACGAGAGCCAACATCCACGACAAGCGAACAGCGCGTTTGTTCATGATTAGCTCCATCCGTAGGACAAACTTGCCGACATACCTGGAGAATCCGTCGGAACCAGACGAACGGGGAATCTGAAATTGGACAAATCCTGCATCTTAAATCCGAAATCCGAAATTGCAGATTGGACTGTTTCGGCGCAGCGACGCCGTTCCGGATCTGCGCCAGTCCAGTCTGAAATCTCGGATTTCGGATTTAAGATGCAGGATTTGTCCAATTTCAGATTCCCCGTTTTCCCGAATTTCTCAAGTATGCTGACGCCGTACATCATCACGGCGCCGGTTCGATCTTCAGCAGAGCGCCGGCGTCTTCGTCGGTAAGGAGATACAGGAATCCGTCGGGACCTTGGCGGACGTCGCGGATGCGCTGCCGCAGATCCGTCAGCAACATCTCGCGGCGCTGCTCCACATCGCCGTTCAGCACGATGCGCTGCACGTGCCCCGTGCCGCCAATGCGTCCGACCGTCATGGCGCCGACGAAGAGATTGCCTTTCCACGCGGGAAATTGATCCCCGGTATAGAAAGTCATGCCGGACGTCGTGATCGACGGAACCCAGAAGATCGCGGGCAGCACGGTATCCGGCGGAATCGGCCTCTCGTACAGCGGCGCGCCGTTGTAATCGCGTCCGTAAGTCACGAGGGGCCAGCCGTAGTTCTTGCCGGGCTGGATGATGTTCACTTCGTCGCCGCCTTGCGGTCCGTTTTCGGTCTCCCACAGAACGCCGGTGGCGGGGTGAAACGCCAGTCCCAGCACCGTACGATGTCCGATGGAATAGATCTCCGGACGGTAACCGGCGCGTCCAACGAATGGATTATTCTGCGGAATGGTTCCGTCGTCATTGAGCCTCAGAATCTTGCCGACGTCGCTCATGGGATCTTGAGGCGCTTTGGGATCCCTGTGATGCGACGAACTCATGAACAACGTCCCGTCCGGAGCGAACACGATGCGGGACGCATCGCCGCCGGAAAGCTCGGTCCACGGCTCTGCGACGAAAATCTCGGCGACGTCCACGAGGGCCTTCCCATCAAAGCGTCCGCGCGCAAGAGCCGTTGAGTACACCATCGGCGCGCCGCCGCGTCCTCCGCGAGTCGCCGGCTGAGGAGCATCCGCCGAAGCCGCGGGCGCTGGCTTTGAAACGTTGTAGCTCAGGTAGACGAGACGGTTCTCCGCGAATTTCGGATGCAGGGCGATATCCAGCAGGCCGCTTGTTCCTCCAGCCTGCACGCGAGGAACGCCCGCGACAGGTTCAGGGTCCAACACTCCGTTCCGAACAATCCTCAGACGGCCCTGGCGTTCCGTGATCAGCATGTCGCCGTTCGGAAGCCACGCCATGCTCCACGGATGAGACAATCCCTTGGTGACTACGGAGACCCGGATCCGCGTCCCCCGCTCCGATGTCGTGTAGGTCCACGGCCCGTCGCCAAGGGGATTCGCGCCGCGCTGCGCATAAACGATCGAACCGGCGCACGCTACAAGAAGCACCAAAGCAAAGCGTGTTTTCATCGCGGTGAGCCTACACCAGCACCACTGGTTTCGCAATCAAACACCAAAAGCTTGACTGCGCAGTCGGGAATCGGATACTTCCGTATCATTCCCTGGAGGCGTTTATGTGGAACCGAGCGTTGCTCATCTCCGCAGCGCTGTGCTGCGTTTTCCTGAGCGCTGCCGTCTTCCCGCAAGAAAAGGGCGGCGAAGACGAAACGGGGCCGTATGAAGTGGTCCCGAACTGGCCTCAGCCCCTGCCCGGTCACGAAGGATGGGTGTGGGGATCCACCGGCGGCGTGTTCGCTGAAACTCCCGACAAGGTCTTTGTCATTCAGCGCGGCGAACTGCCGTTGCCTGAAGGCGTGAAGCCGGGGCCGGGCGCAATCTACGGCGCGCCGGGCCGGCAAGCCACGACCGGAAAGATGCGGTGGGAGCACACCGTTTTGGTCGTGGACCGGAATGGAAAGATCACCGACTCGTGGACTCAGTGGGACAAGATGTGGGAAGGCGGCAGGGGGCCGCACAAGATCAAGATCAGTCCGTATGATCCGGAAAAACACGTCTGGATCGTCGACGACAACCTTCACCAGATTTTCAAATTCACAAATGACGGCAAGAAGCTGGTCATGACGCTGGGCGAGCGGCTCGTACAAGGACAGGACGAGAGACGCTTCGGGCGTCCGACCGATATCGCGTGGCTGCCGGACGGAACGTTCTTCGTTTCGGATGGATACATCAACACGCGCGTCGTCAAGTTCGACAAGAACGGCAAGTACCTCATGTCTTGGGGAAAGCCCGGAACGGGCCCCGGGGAATTTAACCTGGTGCACTCCGTCGCGGTCGACCGACAGCGGCGCGTCTACGTATCGGATCGTGAAAACAGCCGCATTCAGATTTTCGATGAGAACGGAAAGTATCTCGATGAATGGCGCAACATACGCTCTCCGTTTCATATCGATGTTTCATCGGATCAACACCTGTGGGTTTCGGACGGGGTAACGAACAAGATCCTGAAATACGATCTGAGAGGCAGGCTGCTCGCGTCCTGGGGGACGTTCGGCCAGTTCGCCGGCGCCCTTTGGGGCGTCCATCAATTCAGCGTCGACCAGGAAGGCAATCTGTACGTCGCTGAGGTCTACAACGGACGTGCGCAGAAGTTTCGCCCCAAGAAGGGCGCCGATCCGTCGCGCCTGATCGCAGCGGCGAAGTGAGTGGGCCGATCTGACCCCCTGCCGCAATTTGGGGACAGAGACCAATTTCCTGCGCGTGACGGACCCGTCAAGGCTTCACCGGCGCCTCACGCGCAGGAAATTGGTCTCTGTCCCCAAATTGCGGCAGGGTCGACCTGCATTACGGAGCGGGTTCGATCCGGAGAACGCCGCCGTCTTCTGCGTCCGCAAGGAGGTACAAGAGTTCATCGGGTCCCTGCCGGACGTCGCGGATGCGCTGGCGCAGATCGACGAGAAGCGATTCACGGCGCAATTCTTCCATCTTCTCGTTGAACAGAATGCGCTCCAGATGACCCGTTCCTGGAATCTCGCCTTCGCGCAGCCCCCCTACGAAGACATCGCCTTTCCACTTCGGCAGACGGCTGCCTGTATAGAAAGCCATCCCGGACACGGCAATCGACGGCATCCAGAAGACGACAGGCGGCTCAAAGCCTTCCTGCACGAACTTCTCCGATTGCCAGGGCCCATGATACTGCCGCCCAAGGCTCACGAGCGGCCAGCCGTAATTGCGGCCCGGGCGGATGATGTTGATTTCATCGCCGCCGTTAGGACCGTTTTCGTTCTGCCAGACTTCGCCCGTTCCCGGATGGATGGCCAAGCCGAGCGCCGTCCGATGGCCGAGTGAGTAGATCTCGGGTTTGTACCCCGGTTTTCCGACAAACGGATTGTCGCTCGGCACGCCGCCGTCGTCGCGGAGCCGCAGCACTTTGCCGCCGTGGTTATTCGGGTCCTGCGAACCTTGCCCGCCGGTGGTCATGAAAAGCGTTCCGTCGCGACCAAATGCAATGCGCGACGCTCCCCCGCCGCCCTCCGTCACGAAGATGTCGCGCACGTCCGCAAGGGCGTTCCCTTCCCAGCGGCCGCGCGCCAGCGCAATCGTCGAGCGATCGTCGGCAGTCGGCTTTGTGTAGGTGAAATAGATGAAGCGATTCTCGGAGAACTTCGGATGCAGCGCGATGTCCATCAGGCCGTGAACCGCGCCGGGATCTCCGGATCGGCCGCTGTAGCGGGACGCGGGCACGCCGGCAACCGGTTGGGGATCCAGAACGCCGTTGCGGATGATTCGAAGCTTGCCGGTGCGCTCGCTCACCAGCATCGCGCCGTCGGGAAGAAACGCCAGGCTCCACGGATACGTGATCCCGCGCGCAACGACGACAACGCGAATCCGCTGCCCTTCGGCCGTATCGTATTCCACAGGTTTATCGGGAAGAGGACGAGGGGGAATTCCCGTGGGCGCAACCGGGATGTTGTTCCGGAACGGCACCGTTTGCTGACCCGCGCCGCCGGGAGCGGCCAGAAACAACGCTACAGCGCCAGCAACCCACACGGGACGGCAAGGCCTCACCCAACGCGAGATGTTCACAGCCATAAGACCTCCTTGCGGCTGCCAAGTATAACCAATTTTCAAAGTGACCCATTCCGCATCTTTGGATACGATTCTTCCACATGATCCAACCAAAACGGCTCGCAACGCTGATCGCCGCCTTGGCATTCGCATCCGTCGGCCTTAGCCATTCCGCGCAAATGCAAAAGGTCACGATCAATTTTCCTACGCGGAGCGGCGCATCCTGGCCCTTGTTCATCGCCAAGGAAGGAGGCTACTACCAGAAGTACGGACTCGACGCGACCCTCGTCTTCGGCGTTCATCCGACAGGCATTGCGATGATCGTGAGCGGTGAAGCGCAAATGACGAGCTACTCGCTGGAATCCGCAATGCAGGCGGGCGCGCGCGACAAGTCTCTGGTCATCGTCGGCAATTCGCTCAATAAGGCCGTATTCGCGCTGATGGCGCGAAAAGACATCACACGAGTTGCAGATCTCAAGGGGAAGCGGCTCGCCGTCAGCCAGATCGGCGATCCACCCTACAACTATGCCGTCGCGCTCTTGAGGAAGTTTGGATTGACCGCGAGAGATATCCAGTGGGTCCCTGTCGGCGTCGACGTCAACGGACGCGCCGCGGCCCTCGAAAGCAACCGCGCCGACGCCACGATGCTCACCGCGCCTGCGTATTTTCGGTTGGAAGAATTGGGATACCGCAGCCTCGCCAATCTGGCCGACCACGAAGACATCTTCGCCTCAACGACGTATCTGATGAAGAGGAGTACGATCCAGGCGAATCCACGGCTTCCCGAACTCCTGATCAAGGCCCACGCCGAGGCCATCAAGCGCTTCTACGACGACAAAGCCTTTGCGGTAAAAGCCTACATGGCCTACGACAAACAGAAGACCGCCGACGTCGAGAGGTTCTACGACATCTATGCAAAGTCCAATCTCTTCGAACGCGCGCCTTATGTGCTGGCCGGCGCGCTCCAGTCGGTGATCGAACAGCAGACGAATCCTCAAAACGCCGCTCTCATGAAGAGCGCCGATTTCCGCGGCCTCATCGATAACAGCTACGTCGACCGCCTCGTGAAGGAAGGCTACTTCGAAAAGCTATTCGGACCGGGGATTAGAGCCGAACAGGAACGGAAGTCGAAGCTGGCGTTCAGATGATTGCGCGGTTTAACCCCCTGCCGCCTTCGGCGGCTCTCCCCCTCAAAGGGGGAGTAAGAGGCCTTTTCTCCCCCTTCGAGGGGGAGAGCCGCCGAAGGCGGCAGGGGGTCAAAACGCGTCGTGGCAATTTGTTCACACCTTCTATAACCGCGCATGGCGCGGCTCAATCCATCTGCGTAACCTGCGGCTGCATCCCCGCCGATCATAATGTGACGTTTTCGCGCGACTGCCGTCAACGTCCAGAGTGAAGTCACAGGAAATTTCAATTTCTTTGTTGGGCGTCTTACTTCTGTCACAGGCCGCGCCTGCAGCGGCCGGCGGCGAAGTATCCGATATGTGCCGCGGGCTGCTGGACCAGCCATTCGTCGCTCTTTTTGATGTGAGCGACGGCCGTTGCTCCCGCCAGGAATTGCGGTCGCTTCAAGCGGCCATCCGGAAGGACCGTGATGAAGCTCTCGACGCCTCCAAGAGAATTCAAGAATCCTTTCGGCGACGGCTCGAGGCGGCCCGCGACGAGCTGCGTCGTCTGAATGCGTCTTCTTCCACGGACGCCGAACCGATCGCGGCCCGGCGCGCAGCGCTGCATCGAGAGATCAGCGAACTCGAAGCGAGTATGCGAAGCCAGGACGAGCTCGATCGCGTTATACCTGCAGCGTTCGAAATCAAATCGGCGAAACTGTATCTCATCGAAAGATGGCCCGGGCGCCGCGCCGAGATTATCCGCCGGATTGAAGCAGGCGCCGCTCGGAGGCGGACGCACGGCGATGTTGACGACGTCGGCTATCGGAAACTCGTTAAGGATCCACAAGAGGACTCCGGCATGGCGTTGGATCTCGTCCGGCAGATGACGCTGGACGGGACGATGCCTGCGGAACTCCAGAACGCCGCCGTTCAACAGTACGTCCGGCGCCTCGCCGGCAGGATCGCCGAAAACTCCGATCTCCGAAGACCACTGCGCACGACGGTTCTCGATAGCCCCGAGGCGCATGCGATCGGGTTGCCCGGCGGACTGTTGTTCGTGACGTCGGGGATGATCCTGGCGACAGAAACCGAATCGGAACTTGCAGGAGTCATTTCGCGTGAGATTGCTCGCATCGCGGCGCAGCACGCGCTCCGCTCGGCCCGGCGCCCGCTGCTTTCCAAGATCCTTGGTCCCGCCGTCAGCGTGGCTGCGGGGATCTTCAGCGCCGGGGTCGGCAACATGGGCGCGTACTACGGCATCAATTACGGTGCGCAAGGATTAAGCGCGATCGCAGATCACGCCTTCGTCAGGTCCCGCAAGCAATATCAGAAGGAGGCGGACCAGCTCGGAATCCAGTACGCATGGAAAGCCGGGTTCGATCCCAAGGGCTTCATCGCTTTCCTCGACTCCGGAACGCGTCAGAAGCCCCCACGCATTCCTGCTGCGGTTCTCCAGAGCAATCCCCCGCTCCGGAGCCGGCTCCTCGACGCTTTCAGCGAAATCCGATATTTGCCCGCGCGATCGAATTACGGATTCAACCCGGCCGATTTCCAGAAAGCCAAATCAGCGCTCACGACGCGCTGAAGAAGCGCGGCCGGCGTCCATCATTTCCAGCAGCACGCTCGCGTCCTCCAGCGTTTCCAGTTTCAAGATCGCATCGGCGAGCCGGTCCCGTTCCAGCGCCGGCAGAAGCCCCGCAACGTTTTCATCAAACTTCGAGCGGAGCTCCGACTCCGTCATCGGGTTCTCCACTGAACCGCGGTTGTACTCCTCTGCTTCCTCATACACCGAGCCGTTCTTGAGCGTGACTCGGACTGCGCCTTTGAATCGCCCGGGCCCCGGGAACGCAGGATCGACGTGGTGGTGGACTTTCTCGGCAAGTTCAAGAATGCCGCGATGTCGTAAGCTCTCGGCTTGATAGGCGTCCTTCCCGAGCCGTCCGAAGTACAGCGCTTCCGCCAGCGTGTACGGCAGGCTCACGCGCGCCTGCGCGGCCGACGCAGGAGCGCGCTTTTCCGCCGCAGGCTCACACACAATGGGAACGATGAAGGCGGCGGCCGGACAGTCGATCCGCGCTATATCGTCATGCTTAAAGCGGCAGCGCTTTTGAAGACGCAGCAACGCATCGATGTAGGGGTGGATCACGTGCGCTGCGGGAAACGGTTTGAAGGAAGAATTCCGGCTCAGCCATTGGGCGCCCAAACCGCCGGCAATGCGGCTGAAGTCCCGCGTCGCGCCGGGATCTTGAACATGCGAAGCGAAAAGTCCGAACCGGCCTTCGAAAACCTGCCGGGGGCCGGTGACCCCGCTTCGCGCAAGGAACGCCGAAGCTATGCCGCTTTGGGCCGCCCATCCGGAGTGAAGAAATTTGGACTCCGTTCCGTCGGTCCAGCATTCCAACAGGCCGCCGGCGAAACTCCCGGCGATGCCCGCCGCATGCGCCATGGCGTCGGCGTCAAGTTCAAGGAGTCTGCATGCAAGGTAGGACGCGCCGAACGGAGCGAATATTCCAGTTGGATGAAAGCCGCGGCGATGCAGTTCGCCGGCCGAGACGCTTCCGACGCGGCACGAGATTTCATTCGCGACGGCGATTGCAGTAAGCAAGTCTTCCCCCGACGTAGGACGAACTTCCGACAGAGCCAAGCCGGCGGCGACCGCCGGACTGCTCATGTGAACGATGGATTCGTTGTGCGTGTCGTCGTATTCGAGCGCCTGCGCGAACGCGCCGTTGGCGAACGCGGCGGCTGTGATTCCGAACCGCCCCGCAGTTCCAATGATCCGGCAGGGGCCGGCGACGCCCATTGCGAGAGCCGCGTCGCGAACGGATCGGCCGAAATCCGTCTCAGAGCCCGCAGCGGCAAGGCCGAGAACGTCGAGAACCCGAAGCTTCGTTGCGCCGGTCACATCTTCGGGAATTTCGTTGAATCGGATATCACAGACCCATCGGGCGAGTTCGGCGGAAAAAGAAAGGCTCAACGTTCCATCCTTGTCATTTTTCACCTATTCTATGTCCAAAATGTCGGAGACACGCGCCCTTGCCGCATATCTCGTTCAAAGCCGCATGGACAACATCCCGGAAGACGTCCGCCATGAGGCGCGCCGCGCAATACTGAATTACGTGGGCTGCGCGATCGGCGGCGGCGGGCATCCCGCCGTCGACGCGGCGATCGCGGCGCTGACGCCTTACTCCGGAAGGCCGACGGCGAGAATTCTTGGGCGCGCGGAGCGCATGGATCCGCTTCATGCGTCGCTGATGAACGGCATCAGTTCGCACGTCTACGATTACGACGATACGACGCCGCAAAACTACATTCATCCGAGTTCGCCGGTCGCATCGGCTCTGTTTGCATTTGCGAGCGCCGGCGCTGTGCCGGGCCGCAAGTTTGTCGAGGCGTTCATCCTCGGCTTCGAAGCGGAGTCGCGCGTGGGAAACGCCGTGTACCCGGCTCATTACGACGCAGGTTGGCACATTACCGGAACCGCTGGAGTGTTTGGCGCCGCAGCCGCAATCGGAAAACTCCTGGAACTCACTGTCGAAGAGATGATATGGGCGATCGGCCTGGCGGCGACGCAGGCGTCCGGCTTGCGGGAAATGTTTGGATCGATGGCGAAGTCCTTCCACCCGGGCCGCGCCGCACAGAATGGCTACTCCGCCGCCCTGCTCGCCAAGGCGGGATTCACGGCAGGCGAGCGGGCGCTGGAAGGCCCGCGCGGCTTTGCGGCCGTGCAAGCGGCGCAGTACGATCTGTCGCGGATCACGTCCGGCATGGGCGTGGACTTCAACCTGCGCCGGAATACCTACAAGCCGTTTCCCTGCGGCATCGTCGTCCATCCCACGATTGACGGCTGCATTCAGCTTCATCATGAACACCATCTCAAGCCGCGAGAGATCGCTGCAGTGTCGCTTCGCGTCGCGCCATTGGTGCTGGATTTATGCGGCAAGAAGGAGATCGCCAGCGGACTCGAAGGCAAGTTTTCGATTTACCATAGCGCCGCGGTCGGCCTGGTCCGCGGCAGGGCCGGCCTGCAGGAATATACGGATGACGCCGTGAACGACCCGGATGTTCGGACGGTGCGGCAGCGCGTCTCAGCTGCAGCCGACCGGTCGATCACCGAAGACCAGGCAGACGTTGAAGTCGAGATGATGAATGGCCGGAAGATCCGGCGCTTCGTCGAATGTTCGCTTGGCAACATCCACCGGCCAATGACCGACCGGCAGTTGGAGGACAAGTTCCGAGAGCAGGTTCTGCTGGCCATGCCTGCGGCGGACGTCGAAAAGCTCATCCGCCTGTGCTGGCGGATCGATGAGCTTGCAGACGTGAACGAATTGATACGAGCCGCCGCGCCGGAGGCGTGAGCGGCGCACGGTTCATAGAGGGAGTAAACGCTTCCCAAGCAAGGCCTTTTCTCCCCCTTCGAGGGGGAGAGCCGCCGAAGGCGGCAGGGGGTCAGAAAGCGTCGCGCCGATTTGTTCACGCCTCCATAGGCGCCGAATGATCACATGAACCCATCAATGGCCGCTTGCCTTTCATTGCTACTCGCTCTGAGCGCCGCCTGCGCCTCTGCACGCGACCCCGCAGCTCCGGAAATTCGCATTCCGATCGGGGCAGGCGGAGTCGGCTTCCTCCCGCTGCTGGTGATGGAAAAGGAACAACTGATCGAGAAGCACGCCAGACAAGCGGGGATCGACAACCTGAAGGTTCGCTGGATCAACATCGGCGGGCCGTCCGTCGTCAATGATGCGCTGCTGTCCGGGTCCGCAGACTTCATCGCCGCCGGGCCTCCGGCGTTCCTGACGTTGTGGGACAAGACGCGGAATGCCGTCGACGTCATGGGCGTCGCCGCCATGACGTCGCTTCCGATGTATCTCAATGTACGGGACGAGCGGCTAAGAACGTTGGACGATTTCACAGACCAGGACAAGATTGCGATAACTGCAATCAAGATCTCGATCCCGGCGATCATCATGCAGATGTATGCGAAGGAAAAATATGGAGCGGCTCAATTCGACCGCTTCGACAGATACACGGTGACGATGACGCATCCCGACGGCGTGACCGCGCTGCTCGCGGGATCCGCCGGCATCAGCGCGCATTTCACATCTCCGCCGTTTCATCAACGGGAACGCAAGGACCCGCGCATCCGGACGCTGATGACCTCCGACGACGTCATGGGAGGATCCACGACATTCACAATGCTGTCGACGACCGCGCAGTTCCGGCGTGAAAATCCTAAAATCTATGCTTCAGTGCTCAATGCGCTCGAAGAAGCCAATGAGAAGATTCGCCGCGATGCTCACGCGGCGGCGAGACTGCTTCTTTCAACGACGGACAACAGCGGCTTCTCCCTCGAGGAGATGCTCGACGTCATCAACAGCCCGGACGTGCGGTTCACAACCACTCCGGAAAACGTCATGAAATACGCCGAGTTCATGCACAGCATCGGCTCGATCAAGAATCGGCCTGCGACCTGGAAGGACCTGTTCTTTCCGGAAATCCACGGAGCTCCGGGAAGCTGATGAGCGCGTCCCGCGGCGGCTCACCGCTTCTCGCCGTTGAAGGCGTAACGCTTCAGTATCGAACCAATGGGCGCGTTGTCACCGCGACGCACCGCGTCACGTTTAACGTATTTACATCGGACCGATTCATCATTCTTGGTCCGTCAGGATGCGGCAAGTCCACTCTGCTGAAAGCGGTCGGCGGCTATGTGCGTCCTGTTGAAGGCCGCATCCGGCTCGACGGCGCCGCAATCCAAGGCCCCGGGCCCGACCGCATGTTCGTGTTTCAGGAGTTTGATCAACTGCTGCCGTGGAAAACAGTCAAGGGAAACGTCGCCTTTCCGCTCATGGCGAGCGGAAAGCTGAAACGGCGGGAAGCTGAAGACCGGGCGATGCATTTCATCCATAAAGTAAACCTGGCGCCGTTCGCCGACAGCTATCCCCACACGCTTTCCGGCGGAATGAAGCAGCGCGCCGCAATTGCGCGCGCCATGGCGATGGAGCCGCGCATTCTTCTAATGGATGAGCCGTTCGCTGCGCTCGACGCGCTGACGCGTACGAAGATGCAGGAAGAGTTGATGCAGTTGTGGGCCGACGTGAAGTTCACCGTTCTGTTTGTGACCCACTCGATTCCTGAGGCGATTCGCCTCGGCAGCCGGATCCTTCTGCTCAGCTCGCATCCTGGACGCGTGAAAGCGGAAATCCGCAGCCGCGGCGCCGATGACGTCGACGCAGACGGCCGAGCATTGTCGGCCCGCATTGAGGAGGCATTGTTTGACGACCGGGGAGCAGCCGCGCGCGTCTGACCTGGCGCAAGACGTCCTAGAACTCGACGTCGCGCTCCGAGCGCCGTCGCGATGGGAAAGGCTTCGCAACAATTCAACGGCCCGCAAGATCATGCTGCTGGCCGCGCTCGCGCTGGTCTGGGAAGCCTACGCAAGAAGCCTGAACAATCCACTGCTCTTCCCCACATTCTCGGGCGCCGTTTTCACGCTCGTCGCATCCATGGCGTCGGGAGAGCTTTTGCGCGCCTCACTGTTCACAATCGCGCTTCTCTTAAAGGGCTACCTGGCCGGACTCGCACTCGCGGCGCTGCTGACCGCATTCGCGGGCGCCACGCGCATCGGCGCAGACTTTCTGGAAACGCTCGCGGGAATGTTCAATCCTCTGCCGTCCATTGCGCTGCTGCCGCTGGCGCTCGTCTGGTTCGGACTTGGCGACGGCAGCGTCATCTTCGTTCTGATCCACGCTGTGTTGTGGCCCGTCGCACTCAACGCGCACGCCGGCTGCAGGTCCGTGAGCACGACTTTGAGAATGGCTGGGCAAAACTATGGGCTCTCCCAGGCAGGTTTCATCGCCCGCATTCTCATCCCCGGCGCTTTCCCCAGCATCCTGACAGGGCTGAAGATCGGTTGGGCGTTTGCCTGGCGCACGCTGATTGCAGCCGAACTCGTGTTCGGCGTGAGTTCAGGTTCAGGGGGACTGGGCTGGTATATATTCGAACACAAGAACCAGTTGCTGATCTCTCACGTCTTCGCGGGCCTGCTGACGGTTGTCCTGCTCGGCCTTCTCGTTGAACACTTGGTGTTCAAGACTGTTGAAAGACGGACCGTCGTGCGCTGGGGAATGCAGACGTGAAGGGCTGTTTCGAAATCTTCGTGATACGGAGGACCACATGCTTTTAATCCGCGAAATCATGTATTGCAAACCCGGAAAGGTTCGGCCGATGGTCGAAAAGTTTCTTGCGCTTTCGAAGCTCATGGAGGCCAAGGGATGGGGGAAGATGCGGGTGATGACGGATCTGAGCGCCGAACGATACTGGACCCTCGTGTCGGAGATGGAAGCGCCAAGCCTCGAAGCATTCATGTCGATGGGACAGAATCCAGACGATGCAAAGGAGTTCGAACAAATCATGAAGGGTTACCACGACTTCGTGGACTATGGCCGGCGGGAGATTTACACGATCGAAGGCTAATCTCTTGTTCCTGAGTTTCTGTTGCGGAAGCGCGACGGGTTCAGGCCGAATTCCGCACGGAACGCATGGTTGAAGTTGGACAGGTCGCGGAATCCGAAATCCATCGCAACGTCAAGAACTGGCGCCTTCGATGTCTTTAACCGAACGGCGGCCCGGCGAAGCCGGGAGCACAGCACATATTGATGTGGGGTTATGTTCATAACCTGCTTGAAGACGCGCAGGAAGTGGAACTCGCTCATCCGCGCTTGCGAAGCCAGTGTGTTCAGCGACAACTGTTCCGCAAGGTTCGCTTCGATGAAACGAACTGCGGCTGAAATGCGCCGTTCATCAGCGGCCGTCGGCGCAACGGAGCTATGGAACCCCTTGCCTACCGCATCAAGCACAGCGCCGGCCAGCCCATGCGCCATCTCTTCGAAGTTCGTTCGCTCCGGCGACGAAATTCCCAGCCTCGCTCCCACGATCCAGGGCGCGAGATCTCTCATGGGAGGAATGCGATGAATTCGGAAGTCCGGCTCGACGCCGGCTCGGTCAAAGAACTCCGGAGTGTAGTGGAACGACAAACAGCGATCGCCGGCCCCATGTTCGTGAGCGCATTCGTAGCAATGTCCTAAGGCGCCGAGAAGCAAGGATCCAGCCGTCATGAGTTCGGAACCGTAGGCCGAGCGGTACTGAAATGAGCCTTCGACCACAACAGCGATTGAGATCCAACTGTGCCGTTCTTCGAACGGCCGGTCCTCTGGTCCGAAGGTGCAGATAAAATCGCCGGCGCTCCACCCGTTCCCGTCGGCCAGGATCTTCGTAGCAATTTTCCCCAAGTCCCGAAACCTCGAAGCCGCCTATTGTAGCGCTGTCGGAAGACAGCATCGAACAATGAATGGAGGCCTGGCGAGAGTATGACCGAAAACACAAAAACAGCGATACCGAAGAGCCTGGATCCGCGAGTGCTTGCACGCATTCTTGAAGAAGGATACGGACCTGGAGCGTGGCACGGGGCCGACCTGAAGGCGGCGCTCGACGACGTGCCGGCCGATCTCGCCTTCTGGCGGCCTTTTGCCGAACGGCACAACATTGCCGAGATCTCGTTGCATCACGCCTACTATGTACATCAGGTTCGGGCGAAGCTCTCAGCATCCCCGCCGGAGCCATTCGTCCTCGAAGGGGACGATTGGTTTCCGCTGGCCGGCGAAGCGGCTTTGAGTTGGCCGCGGATTCGCGACGTGGTGGATTCAGAGCACAGACGCCTGGCCGGCGCCGTCGCCGAATTCGGCGCCGGTAAAGCGCGGTCTTCACTCACAGAAGCAGAGCGTTTTGACCTTGTGCTGGGCATCACATGCCACGCCGTCTATCACGCCGGACAGATCCAGTTCATCAAGAAGCTGCGAGACAATAAATGAGAAGCTCCAGGCTTCATGTTGTATTACGTACCGTCTTACATTAGGATTACCTCAGTGGAGTCCTGATGGAGTCGTTGGTCACTTTGAGGCTGGATGAAAAGACGCGCGAACACATCGCGCGTGCGGCGAAGCGAAAAGGCGTATCGGCGTCGGCGGTGATCCGCCAGGCGATTGCGTCATGGATGGAACGGGAAAGGGCGGGCGCCCCTTACGAGCAACTCGCGGATCTAATCGGAGTCGTTCGCGGAGGAAACCCTAAGCGGTCAGTCCAGACGGGCCGTCAGCTCTCGAAACTTCTCAAAAAGCGCTCGAGCCGTTCGTGATTCTGGTTGATGCAGGACCGTTGGTAGCGCTGGTTGACGCCGATGATCAATATCATGCCGTCTGCGTCTCCGCGCTGAAGGCAATCCGCGAACCGATGGGGACCGTCTGGCCCGCTTTGACGGAGGCCATGCACCTTCTTGGAGATTTGCCCAAGGGTCAGGAAGCGCTCTGGGAAATGCTAACCCGAGAAGCGCTGCAGATCGTCGCTCTCGACGTTGCGGACGCTCCCAGGATGCGAGATCTCATGCGGAAGTATTCCGACCTTCCAATGGATGTGACCGATGCAGCGCTCGTCCGGGTTGCGGAACGAGAACATTTGCGAAAGATTTTCACGGTCGACAAGAGAGACTTCACCACTTACCGGCTTCATGGGCGGACCCGGTGGGTCATCATTCCATAGGCGAGGGGACGAATCGCCCTATTTGCCCGCGCTTCTCCGGCTGAGAGATTTCATCCTTCCATACAACTGCGGCGCCTGACCCGCCAGCGACTCGTAGAGCGCCAGAACCTGCGGAACCCGGTCGCACCGCGCGGCCGCGGATTCCAGCGCATTCAGGTACTTATAGTACGTAAGGTTCCGACGCAGGTGCGCCAGGAACAGCATGCACGCGAGGTCGTACGCTTTCGCACGGTAGCACGCCCAGGCGACCTGGGCTCCGGTCTTCGCGTCCAGACTCTGCATTCTCGCGGCGACCTGTTCGCGCGCCTGCAAGGTCTGGCCGGTTTCAAAAAGCCGGCGGATATAGTCGGGAAACAACGCCGCCGGAACGTCCTCTCCGAGCTCGGCAAGGGATCCTACTTCTTCTATCAGGGCTTCCGGATCCATCATCCGCGCCTTGATGCGCAACCGCTGTTGCGACGCATACCCATGCTCGGGATGGACGGCAAGGAATGCTTCGTATTCCCGGAGAGCGGCCTCGAGGTCGTTGCGCCTTTCGTACAGCCATCCCAATTCAAGCCGGGCAAGAGGAGTGCGTTCGCGCGCCGCCAGAAGCAGAGCTTCCGCTTCGTCAAACTGCGCCGACTGGGTCAAAGTCTTCCCGAGCCAGTACTGTGTTCGCCAATTGGGATAGATGCGTTGGCTTTCACGGAAGCAGGACTCGGCTTCATCGTAGCGCTTCATGCGATAGGCCGTCTTGCCCGCGAGAAAGTGAATCCTGCCTGATTGAGGGAATAACCGCCGCAGTTGGCGCGCCAGCGCGTCCGCTTCCGCCAGCCGGTTGAGGTTCAGATGGAGCTCCAGTTCCAGTCCGCGAGTCTCCGCGCTCAGTGGGTCCTCGCGCTGCAGATGCGAGAGAATGTCTTGTGCGTCTTCGAACCGCCGTTCATTGAACGCACGCCTCAGATTTTCTCTCAGGGCGTTGACGACGGCGGACGGCGGCTTCTTTCCAACGCGGTTCACGCCAAATAATGTATGGCGTTAACGCACTCCGCTCAACCCCGGCGCTGGATCTGCGCAATCAGCGGCTGCACTTAGTGATATAAATGAGAGTTTTCAAACCGAGGTTGTCTTCTTGAAGATTCGCGATCATGTCGAGGTTGCGTCTCAACCGACCGTCGTTCGGCTCGAGCACCTGCAGGCTCGGGATGCGGCCTGGATCAGCGAGAGCTACTACGTAACCGAAGAGACGGCGCGTCACCTCGAGACGCTGCGCGTCCTCCTGTCGAAGGACGCCGGCTGCGGCGTGTTCCTGATCGGCCACTACGGTTCGGGAAAGTCTCACTTTCTCGCTTACGTGACGCAGCAACTCCGGCTCAACGCGTTCGCGGCGCGCAATCCCGTTCCGCTGCCCATTTCACTGCTGAACTACAAGGCGGCGCGATCGCTGGAATCCATCGTTGAAAGCGAAGTGGGAATCCCGGAAGGCGCAAGCGATCGGCGCGTGGTGTGGGAGGATGCGGTTGGACGGCATCCGTCCGGTCTGATTCTGATCCTGGATGAGCTTTCCGAATATTTGCGCTCAAAGCCGTCGCCTCAGAACTTCAATGAGGATCTCCGATTCCTTCAGTTTCTTGGAGAATGGGCGCAGGGCCGCCCTCTGTGGATTCTGGCGGCCATGCAGGAGCAGATCGAACATACCGGGGAAATCGAGTACGACCTCTTTCGCAAGATCAAAGACCGCTATCCCATCCGCCTCCTGCTGACTCCATCTCACATCCGCGATTTAATCGCGCGGCGGCTGCTGCGCAAGAAAGCGTCCTATGCGGGCGCCGTTGAGCGTCTTGCTCGGGATCTGCAGCAGGTCTATCCAAATGCTTCATTCAATCATGCGGATCTCTGCGAAATTTATCCGCTGCATCCGGCGACGCTCGATCTGCTGGAAGAAGTAAGGGATCGATTCTCGCAGGCGCGCGGGATCGTCGACTTCACGTTGACGCAGTTGACCGGAAACGAAGCCCGCGGCGTCGCGCCTTTCCTCGACGAAGCCTGGGGACGGCTTCTCACTCCGGACCGGATTGTCGACCACTTCTCGGATCTCTTCGAAGTTCAGCCGGAGTTTCTTCCAATCGCGCAGCGCATTCTTCCGTACTTTCGAAGCCAGATTCCGTCTCTGTTTCGGAGCAAGACGCAGCAGGATCTGGCATGGCGGCTCGTCAAGCTGCTGATCCTGGTTTATCTGTCGCCGCGGGGTGAAGGTCTGAATGCAGCGCAGGCCGCCGAGTGGCTGGCGGTAAACATCTCCAGCATCGATCCCGAAAAGAACGCCGGCGTCATCCGGAAGATTCTTGAAACAATGGCTCGTCAGGGCTCTTACGTCGCGCAGCAGGCAAGGGGCTTCGCGCTCGACCTGGAGGACGACAGCAAGGAACGCCTCGAGGTCCTCCTGGCGAAAACGGCGTCGGAAATCGCAGGCCGCGGAGACTCGATTTTTGAAGACATCGCTCCGTTGGTTCAGAAGGCGGACTTCAATCCGTTTTCACTTCCGCGTGATCGCTGGCACGCGCGTAAGACGCCGTGGCATTTCCACGATTGGGATGTATACGTGTACTTTGGCGGCGGCGCGCCTCCGGAGCAGAAGGGGCTCGCAATTCAGGTTGGACTCCCTTGGGGGCCGGCCCCAGAAGGCGCATGTTACAGAGTTGTTCCGCGTCCGATCGAACGCAGCGCCGATATTCTCGAGTTGGCCGCTTTACATTACCTGAAAGACCGGCCGGCGCCGGCGCGTGTGCTGACGCGCATCCACGAGCGCATCGCGTCGCGCGAAGCATGGTTCGCTTCGTTGATCCGAAGCGCGTACATGGAGGCGACCGTCATCGACCCGGAAGGCGCCCGAGCAGCCGCGCCGCTCCACTCGCTGCACGGCGGCGTCGCAGAATGGCTGAACGCCCTCGGTGAATGGATGCTTCGGCGCACGTACCCGCTTTTCGAGCGCTTCGCTCCAGGATTCGGCCCACTGCCGAAGGAAGCCTATCGCCAGTTCATGAGATTTGCGTCTGAGCGCGATCTCGGCGCTCCGGACGCGCCGGAATTCGTCAAACTGATCCGGGAAGCCTACCTGGTCCCGATGGGATTGATGCAACGGAAGGGATCGGAGTACGCCATAAATCCCAAACTTGAGGCCAATGAGCTTGTCCGGCTGCTCTCGCCTATCCTCCAGCACCACCCAAGTCCCGCGCGCGTCTACGAGCATCTCAGGGCGCCCGTTTACGGTTTAACGGATGATCAGATCCACCTTTTGCTGCTGGTGCTGTTGATCCAGGGCGAGGTGGACATCGTCAAAGGGAGCCGCTCTTATCGCGAAACGTACGAAACCCTTGCGAATCCTCTTCAGTACGACAGGATCTTGCCGGGGCATGCGCTCAACCTGAATCAGCTTCGCAACCTGGAAGTCCTGTGCGAAGGCTTTCGAATTCCAGTTCCGAAGCAGTGGAGCGTCATGGCGCAGAAGCGTGCGGTCGAGCAGCTTCGGAAATACGGCCGCAGCCAGCGGGATCTGCTGAGCGGGCTGGCGACGAAGCTCAAAGAGTACGGCGACGACGGCGGCGCTCTGGAGCAAGCGGAGGTTCTGATTGCCAAGTGGCTTGCGCTTGAGAATGGAGACCACGAGCTTCAAGGCTTCCAGCATTTCGAACGCGCGATCGGCCCGATCCGCCAATTTATCGCGGAAGCCAACGACATGGCGTCGCTGCCGCAGCGCATTGAACGACTTATTCGTGAAACCCAGCGTCTGCGGCACTTGCTGGGCGACCCTGCGCTGGCGCGTTCTGCGCCGCCGGACGTAACTGAGAGGATCGAAAAGATGCAGCCCCCGCCGCCGCTATCGCAGCCGGAAGCCGTGGAGGCGTGGCTCGCGCAGGCCCAAGCAGTCTATCAGGCGCATCAACAGCATTACCGCGACCGCCACGAAGAATGGCGGCGCGGCGCCGGCCGCCATGCGATCTGGTCGTACGAGCTCCCGAAAGTCGCGCGAAGCCGCCATGTCATGCTCGCGGACGCGGCGCGTGAACTCGAAGCGCTGATGCAGCAGGCGAAAATGCAGGCGTGTTCCGGATTGACGCCGCTCGAATTCCAGCCTATTTGCCGGTGCGGATTCGATGGCGTCGCAAGCCCATTGTCGGAAACAATGCAGCGTTTCGAAGCTGCGTGCCAGCGATTGGAAACGGAGCTGTGCATGTTTTTCCAGCAAGACAAAGTTAAATCGAAGGTGCGCGAGTGGGCCGAACAAGGGCTGGAATTGAATACTTCGACTCTGTCCTACCTGGAGGGCAAGGCAAAATATCCCGAAGTGGATAATCTGCAGCTCTTCGATCAGCACCTCGCCGGTTTGGAGCTTGTCAAGTCCGTGCCGGCCGATGCGTTTCTCGACCTTGTCGGCGGGCGCGTCTGGGATAAGGCTGCCTTGATGAATGCTCTTGAGCGGTTCTTCCAACGTACAGGCGCTCGCATCGTGGTTTCGCGGCAGCCGCGTGACGACGCTCAGTCGAAAAAAGAATTAGTCGCCTGGTGTTATGAAATGGCGCTCCGGTCAGGGCGTCCGCTGCCGAGCGTGTTCTCGCGCACGGAACAATCAGGCGCGGCCGGGCTTATCGACCCGCGATGGGTGAGTCCTGCAAGCTTGAGCCGGCTTGAAGAGATGCGCCTTGGTGAAGAAGTCCTCGAACGAGTCCTCGACATGATCCTGAATGGACTGATTCGGATCCCTGAGGATTCCTCTTTGAACGGCGCCGTCGGGGCCGCGGCCGCGCTCCTCAGCCCGACGCGCGCGCAAAACGCTGCAGAGCTCGCCGCAAAGATCGAGCGTCTTTACGAGCAGCACGAGCGAATGGTGAAGCTGCGGCCGGAACACTGGCTGGCTTTGCTCGACCGGATGGCCTGCGCTATGCCCGAGGCGGCGCCTGAGAGACTGGAAGCGATCCTCGAAAACCATCTTGAGGCGCAGTGGATCGTCGTCGATTGCCTCGGACTGCCGCTTGCGGGAATTCTTCCGAGTATACTTGCCGACGCTTTTCCGGCATGGCGGCGCCGATCGATGGATTTCGCATGCGTTTCGGAACAGACGTCGACAGAAGCGTTCTACCTCACGCTGATTGAACAGGAGTTCAAGAAGCCTTTTGAGAAGATCAACGTCGTCGACCACCTCATCCATGAACGGCGCCTCGGCTTGCGCGAACTGGCGCGCGTGGCGAAAGCGGAACTGGAGATTGCATTCCGAAAACTCGCGCCGCGCATGGATCCGAACATTCCTGTTCTCATTTTCGGCGACCACGGCTTTCGCCTCGCTCCCAACGGAAGAGGCTTCATGCACGGCGGGCCATCGGCTCTGGAACGCATGACGATTGTGGCGCGCCTGGAGCCTGACGCTGTGTAGCGCCGCGTCATTCGCGGCCACTTGGATCTGCGTAATCTGCGGCTAATGTTCAGAATATGGAAGCAGCCATTCAATTGAGCGGAGTCACGAAGACGTTCGGAAAGGTGACGGCCGTAGACCGGCTGGATCTTACCGTTCCGCGCGGAGCGATGTATGGCTTCATCGGACCGAACGGCGCCGGTAAGAGCACGTCGATCCGGATGATCATGTCCATCCTCTTTCCGGATTCGGGAGAATTGTCGGTTCTCGGCCATCGTTCTGCGCTCGACGCGAAGGACAGGATCGGCTATTTGCCGGAAGAGCGCGGCGTGTACAAGAAGATGCGCGTCAGTGCATTTCTGATGTACATCGCGCGACTCAAGGGGCTCCACGACGCCGGGTTGAGAACCCGCATATCGGAAGCTCTTGAACGCGTCGGCCTTGACGGCGTGGAACGCAAGCGTTGCGACGAACTATCCAAAGGCATGTCGCAGAAAGTTCAGCTCATCGCCGCGATCATTCACAAACCCGACCTCCTGATTCTTGACGAGCCCTTCAGCGGCCTTGATCCCGTGAGCATGCGCACCCTTCGGGATCTCATCCTGGAAGAGAACCGGCGCGGCGCAACGATCCTCTTTTCGACGCACGTGATGCCGCAGGCCGAAGAAATCTGCGATCACGTCGTCATGATTCACAAGGGACGCAAGGTGTTGGATGACGACGTCCGGGAAATCCGGCGGCAGTACGACCCGCGCGTCGTGCAATTGGAGCCGTTGGACGCCGGGATGGATCCATCGAAGCTTCCGGCGTTGCCGGAGATCGAACGCGTCGAGCAGGTGGATCATCGTTTCCGGATTCTGCTGCGCGAAGGCGCGGATCCTCAGGCCGTCATGCGGCGTCTCCTGGAAACGATTCCGGCGGCGCGGATCGAACTGGCGCGTCCGCGCCTGGAGGACGTGTTCGTGCGTTTGGTCGGAGGAACTTCATGAACCGGATTTTCTGCATCGCGGCGCGCGATTTTCTGGCGACTGTGGCGACCAAGGGTTTCATTATCGGCCTTCTGATCACTCCCGCGATGATTGCGGCGTTTACGCTGGTGGGGCCGCGTCTCTTCGGCGCCCGGACGTTCAAAGTGGAAGGCGACATTGCCGTCGTGGATCCGACGGGCGTCGTGCTGCCGCAACTGAAGGCGGCGCTCGACCCGCAAGGCGCCGCCGCCCGCCGCACTGAAGAATTCCGCCGCGCGCTCAGCCGGGCGCCGGAGTCTGTACGCAAGATGGCCGAAACGTCCGCGGATCAGGCGATGACGAACCTGCTCGGGCCGGCGCCGGACGTCGGACTTGTCGAGCATCCGCCTGACGCAGACCTCGATCAGGTAAAAATGTGGCTGCGCGACGACACGGAAGGACGCCGCCGCCTGGCAGTCGTGGTGATCCATCGCGACGCGGTGAATCCGGCGGCGAATTCGTCTTACGGCGCCTATGACCTTTACGTCCCGCCCCGCCTGGACAATCGCGCCGCTGATTACATTTACCAACGCGTTCGCGAAGCGATCGTGAATGCTCGGATCGCGTCTCAAGGCCTGAATCCGAAACTGATTGAGGCCATCGCCGAGGTTCGACGGCCGAACTCGATCACCATCACGCGGGGAGAAGAGACCCAGACCGTCGGCGGCTTCAACTTCCTTCTGCCAATCGCCTTCACGATGCTCATGTTCATCGGCCTCATGACTGGAGGACAGGGCATGTTGACGTCGATGATCGAGGAAAAGTCCAGCCGGGTTGTGGAGGTGCTGCTGTCAGCGGTCTCTCCAATGCAATTGATGGCGGGCAAGCTGATTGCGTACATGGCAATTAGCCTTCTGGGCATGGGGATTTATATCCTGATGGGCCTCGCGCTTCTGTCCTCGTTTTCCCTGCTTGGCGTGTTCGATCCCTGGCTCATCCTTTATCTTTTCATCTTCTTCATCATTGGCTTTCTGGTCGTGGGATCGCTCATGATGGCGGTCGGCGCGGCAGTGAACGAATTGAGCGAAGCGCAGTCGCTGCAGATGCCGCTTATCCTGATTCTGATCACGCCCTGGTTCTTGTGGCCTCACATCTCCAACAGCCCGAATTCGATGCTCAGCATCGCCGTTAGCCACGCGCCGCCCATCAACACATTTGGAATGCTGCTCCGGATGGCCTCCACTCAGCCGCCGGCAACATGGGAAGTGTGGCTGTCGATTGCGATTGGAATCGTCTCGGTTTTTGCCGCCCTGTGGGCGGCTGCGAAAATCTTCAGAATTGGACTCCTCATGTACGGCAAGCCGCCTAATTTCGCTACGCTGATTCGATGGGTGCGCGCCGCGTGACGTTCAGCGAGGCTTTATAGCTTGGTGGAACAACTGAAAGCGAAGTACCGCCGGCTCTCTACTGCCGAACTTCGCCGAATATTGGAGAATCCCTGAACGCGCGGAGAGCGGCAAATCCGGAAGTGAACGAACGACCTGATGCTAGCCTCTCCGGAGCAGTTGCTCGATCGCTTCAAGCCTTTCCCGGACAGAGTCTTGACCGTGACGTATCCGGTTTAGAGTAATGAGCGCCCAAATGCCAGCAGCAACTGGAATAAGCCAAAATGCCGCTAGGACAATGGGAGCTAAAGTCTCCGGTACCCCTATCATTTTGGTTCCCTCGAATCCGTTCAGGTTGTCACCACATTCCCGCAGCTTGCGCGCCGCGGCGCGAGGACAGCATTATCAAGTTCAGTCCAATCGAGCACAAGGGCCGGCCACACCCCGCACACACCGGAGAAAGTCGCAATACTCCTAATTTTTTAGTTGACGCCGCCAGTCCCCTCGTCGTATCAATGCCGCGACGCTTAATTCTTTAGTTGCAAAGGAGCGGACTTGGCGCGGAAAAAATCTACGGATCTTACCGAAGCCGAACTTCGTTTAATGGATGTGATCTGGAAGCGAGGGCCGTCCACCGTGGCAGAGGTCGCCGAGGCGCTGCCGAAGAATCTCAAGCTCGCCTACAACACAGTGCTGACCACGATGCGGATTCTGGAGGAAAAGGGATATCTGCGGCACACGCGGTCGGAAGAGGGACGAGCGTACATCTACCATGCGGTGGTCGGCCAGAAGGAGGCCAGGCGCAATGCCGTGCGGCGTCTCCTGGGACGATTCTTCCGGAACTCGCCGGAGGCGCTGGTGCTCAATCTCCTTGAAGATGAAGATCTCGGCGAGCAGGAGCTGCAGCGTATTCGCAATCTCATCGGGGAGGCGCGCAAGAAATGAATGACATTGCCGGCATGATCGTCGTGGCTGTAGTCAACAGTCTCTGGCTTGCGTTTGCGTTGACGCTGGCGGTATGGCTCTGGCTGAAGTTCCAGCCGCAAGTCAACGCCGCCACCCGATATGCGGTCTGGTGGTGCGTCCTGGTTGTCGTCGCGGCCGCGCCGCTTGCGCCTCAGACGAAAATCCGCGGAACGTCCGTCCCGGTCGAGACTTCCCCGCAAGCTGAGCCGGACGCCGCGGCGCCGCCGGCGCCTTCGAGTCCGTTGGATCTTCCTGCGCCTCCCGCCGTTCGAACCGGCGTGGCGCGGCTGCCCGTAGAAGCGCCCGGCGGCGTTTGGTTCACGGCCGTTTTTGCCGCGTGGGCGGCGATGTTGCTGTTTCGTCTGACGGAGATCGCGCGCAGTTACCGATACTTGAGCGGCGTCCAGCGGCGCGCGCGACCGGCGACGATTGAGGAGCGCTACGATTTCGATTGTTGGGTTTTGTCATGCCGCGTCGGCCGGCCGGTGCGCCTCCTGATATCGAGGGAGATTGCGGCGCCGATGGCCGTCGGATTTCTGCGGCCCGCCGTCATTGTGCCGGAATCGCTGATGAAAGAATTTCAAACGCCGGAACTGGATCATGTGGCGCTTCATGAACTGGCCCATATCGCGCGCCGCGACGATTGGACGAATCTGGCGGCGAAGGCGGCGGGCGCGTTCCTGGCGCTCCATCCGGTTGCAGCGTGGATATTGAAGAGAATGGAGCGGGAGCGAGAGATGGCATGCGACGACTGGGTTGTATCGATGACTTGCGACGCGCGCGGCTACGCCTCGAGCCTGACGCGGCTCTTCGAGATGTGCTCCACCGCGCGGCGTCAGTTGCTGGCGGCCGGCATGGCCGATCATGCGTCTCGCCTGGGTGAGCGCATCGAGATGCTGCTCCGCGGCGGACGCGACTTCATTCCGTCTGTCTCCTTGGGGCGAGTCGGCGTCGGGGCGGTCATTTTGCTCGGGCTGCTTGCAGCCGGCGGACAAACTCCGCCATGGATTGCTTTCGCGGCCGTGTCAGCCCACGTTCAGGAAGAGCCCTTTCCGCCAACGCCGCCGCCGGCGCCTTCGGAGGCGCCAGCTGCGCCACCCGTCCCAATTACACCAGCCGCGCGCGAACCGGCGCCGCCTTCCGTAGCCCCGATTCCTCTTGCAGCGCCGGCGGCGCCCGCGATTCCACCGGTCCCTCCGATTCCGGCGCCGCTTCTGACCGAGCCTGTGGCGCCGCCGGTCCCTCCGCTGCCGCCGCTCTCGATGACGCCACTCCCCCCAATCCCGCCGCCTGCGCCGCTGCAGCAGGAGCGGCAGGAACAAATTGCGAATGGGACCGCGCCGGCTTCTGCCAAGACCTCCTTCCTCGCGGCGCTTGTCGCCGCCGGCTATGGAAACCTTTCCGTCGACGAGATCATCGATCTCAAGAATCACGGCGTGTCCGGGGAATTCCTGAACGCGATGAATCAGGCCGGCTGGGGAAAACTGACGCCGAGACAGTTGATTGAGCTGCGCAACCACGGCGTGTCCGCATCCTATCTGCAGCAGATGCGGCAGGCAGGACTCAAGGACCTCAGCCTGGAACAAGTGATCCAGTTGCGCAACCACGGCGTACAGCCGCAATTCTTCATCGACGTTCATGCGCTGGGCTTCGGACCGTATACAGCCAGGGAGGCTATTGAATTTTCCAAAGTCGGCGCCCGTGCGGATTTTTTCCGGGCGCTTCGGGAAGCCGGCTTCACAGCCGCCGACCCCCGCGAAATCATCGAAGCGGCGGCCAATGGCGTCCGCGCGTCGGACCTTCGCGAAGCCAGGGAATATGGGCCGAATCTGACGCTCCGCCAGATCATTCGGCTCAAACAGGCAGGAGTGATTTAGATGACGCAAACCAAAGCAAGGTTGTGGTCTGTCGGCGTCGTTGCATCGGTCCTTCTGGCTACGGCGGCGATTGTGGCTCTTGGCCAGGTTTGGCGCGGCGAGTGGGAACTCCGGCCCGGCCGCTCCGCCGACGCTGTTCGTCTAGAGCTCCGTCAGTTGCAATTCGGACGGGGCATGTCGACGACATTGGACGTCCAGATGTCGGAACTGCGCGGCTTCTCTCCAGGAATCCTGTCGGGGAGCGGTCCCGCGAAGTTCGAATATATACACGACGCGGGACGACTGATCTTTGAAGGGGCCTTTCGATCCGGCGCTGGATCTGGAACGTTCACGTTTGAGCCGGATCCTGATTTTCCAAGAGAACTGGAGCGTCTCGGCTACGACGCCCCATCTCTAGACCGCCGCCGTCATCTGTCGATGGTGTTCCTGGACGTGAATCTCGATTTTGCGCGCGCCGTCCGCGACGCGGGCTTTCACGCCTCGGCGCAGGAGCTTATCGAACTCCGAGTTCACGGCGTGACGCCGGAGTACATGAAGGCGCTACAGGACGCCGGTTACTCGGGACTCCGCGTCGAAGAAATCACGCGGCTCCGAATCCATGGCGTGCAGCCCGATTTCATCCAAGAGGCCCGACGCCTCGGGCACAACTTCACGCCGCCGGAACTTGTCGAGCTGCGAATCCACGGAGTCAATGCAGCGTACCTGCAGAGACTGCAGGACGCCGGCATGCGCAACTTGACCGCTTCGGAGATCGCCCGGCTGCGAATCCACGGCGTGGACTGAGCAGGAAGAATTTGGTCTCTGTCCCCAATTTCCCTTACGGCTTCATCCATTCGTAAACCTGATAGTGTCCGCCGTCCATGCCGAGGCGCGTATAGACCTGTTGAGCGGCCGCGTTGCGTCGATCGACATAGAGCCGGATCCCGCGGACCTGCGCGTCGGCTTGAGCCAGATTCGTGATGTATGAGTACAAGCCGCTGAAGACGCGTTGCCGCCGGACTTCCGGGATTACAAAGACGCTCTGAAGCCACCAAACGACGCCGTTGCGCCAGTCGCTCCACTCATAAGTCACGAGCGCCGAGCCGACGACTCGTCCATTTCTTTCGCCAACGTGATACTGCCCCAGCGACGGCGCTTCAAAGACGGCGCGCACGCCCGAGGCGACGACCTCCGGATCGAGCCGCACTTGCTCGGTTTCGTACGCCATGGCCAATTGGAATCGAACGATCGTTTCGATATCAGCCGGAATCGCTTTTCGGTACAGCGCCGCGTTCATGGATCAGCCTAGTTTCAGATCAGATCACGGCAGGCGGCCGGCAGACAAGATACAGCGCGTATCCTGTGGTTTCTAGCCGCGTCATGCGCGCGTTAAAACGATTAGAACGATTAAGACGATTAAAACGACCGTTGCATTGCGTGCACTCTCGTTTTCGCCTATCCTCAGGCGCGTGAGCTCATCTTCCTCAGCATCCGCGGTGAAATCGGGCATCGGCTTCGGAACGGCTTTAGCGATCGCGATCTCCTGGTCCACCAATCATTCGATTTTGTGGGCCATCGTTCATGGCTTGCTTTCGTGGATTTACGTGATCTACTTCGCGATCCGTTATTAAAAGTGCACTTTCATGACGAGCTCGAATACCCGAGGATCGAGCGCCCGGGTGATCGTCCCAAAGGCTGCGGTTCCAAAGCTCGTGTTAGGAGCCGCGAGGGGCGGCGTATTGGTCACATTGAACGCCTCCGCACGGAATTCCGCGCGAACAGCTTCCGTCATTGGAAACGTCTTGCCCAGCATGACGTCGAGAGTACGGTATCCTGGGCCGCGCACGGGATTGCGCGAGCTGGCGCCGATCGTGAACTGGGCGGCTTGCGCGAAGGCTCCTGTGTTGAACCATCGAGATGCGCTGCGCTCATCCGACGGCAATTCCGGATCTGCAATTCGATTCGGCCGCTGGATTCCAAAGCCGGCAAATGCGTTCAGATTCGTCGCCTGAGTGACCGCAACGGGACTTCCCGATTGCAAACGGACGATCCCCGCCAATTGCCAACCGCCAAACAAAGCATTCCGCCAGCTGTCCAAGCGCCAACGTCGTCCAGATCCCGCCGGGACCTCCCAAACGAACGATCCGGAAAACACATGCGGGATGCTTCCGGTAGACTCATCTTTTTCCAAACGGCGATTGTGGCTGTCCGCCGCCTGAAAGGACGCGGCAGGTCCAGTCAGAATCGCCGCATCGAATACGGCGCCGGCGTCATCGATCAGCTTTGAAAACGTATAAGCCGCAGTCATCGACAAACCGTTTGAGAAGCGTCTCTCCAGCCGGGTCTGCAAGGAATGGTATGTGGAATGTCCAACGTTGTTCCGGTAGAACGCCACGGTCGTAAACCGCGGGTACGGTCTTAAGAGTTGATGCCTTGGAATTGTCGGACCGCCCAGAGATGACGACGCCGGAATCTGGCCGAAGAAGGGATTGGCCACTTGCTCCGTCAGAGCGGCGCCCAACGCGAGCCGTTCGACCGTCAACTGGTTCAGGTTGACGTCCGGCACGCCGAGGTTAGTGAGCTTCGAACCAAGATATCCGATCTCCGTACTCCAGTTTTCGCCCCAGGTCTTCTGAAAAGAGAGGTTCCATTGTTGGGCGTAACCGCTCTTTTGATTTCGCTCCACCGCAAAAACGCCTTGTCCAAGGCCGCTGTCGGGGTGTGGTTCCATGACCTGAACGGACGGCCCGTTCGAAAGCACAAAGGCCGGATGGATGTTGTCCAGGGAACGTTGTCCCAACGTTTGAATGAACGGAAAGAACGGCGTAGTAAATGGCGTCGTAATCCCCGCCTGTTCGATCCACGTCATTCCGTAACCGGAGCGCACGGTGAAGGCGTCATTCAGCCGGAATGCCAGGCCGATTCTTGGAGCGAAGTTGAGCTTTTCGAGTTTTCGCGCCGAGCGCGGTACGCCGTTCTTTCCCAGGAAATCGAGTTGTTGGGTTTGCAGATTGAACACCGCGCTGCGATCGTCAACCACCGTGGATGGAAAGTTCAGCGTGTATCGGACGCCGAGATTCAACGTCAGTCGGTCCGTCGCCTTAAAGTCGTCCTGAAAGAAAAATTCGGCAATGTGGGCTCGAGGTTTAAGGACTTCCCGCTGGACATCGATCGTGAAATTTTGCACCTGCCCCAAGAGAAAGGATGCAAAGGCGTGGCCCGTTCCCGTTACCGGCGCGCCGGCCGGCGAAAGATTGCTCGTGAGGATATTCGAAAACTGAAACGAGCCGGTCGGACTCGGCGGCTGAAGTATGTTGAGATGCTCGATCCGCCAATCGGCGCCCAGCTTCATACTGTGCCGGCCGTTGAGCCACGAAAAGGTGTTCACAAGCTGAGTCACGGATGTCGTGAATTCCGCATTGCCATTGGCCGGCGGCCCCAGTTGTTGATATCCGACAATGTCGTAGTTCGGCAGTGCATCTGAAAAAGCCGAGGCCGGGATGTTTGGAATCGCCGAGACTTCCGATGCGGGTCTCCCGGTTCTCAGCGTCGCGCGATCGAACCCTCGTCGCGTATATCCGACCCGAAGCTGGTTCACCATGGTTCCGGAAAGCGTCCAGTTGTGTTCGAGCGCGATGCTGTCCGCGCGAGTCAGGGTGTCGCCCACGATCCCGGTGGTAATCACGCCGCTTCCATCGGGCAACGGGGCGATGGGTCGGGAGTCGTCGCGCAGCCAGGCATAGCGACCAAAGAGCCGGTGATTCGAGTTCAGGTGATGGTCGATCCGGGCGCCGAACTGATCCTGACTCGTCGTCTCGTCGCCCACGCGCACATAGTTGTTGGCCGTCGCTTCCTGGCCGTTCACGAAGACGTTTGGAAAGGGATATCGCTCAACAGCGGCTTGCGCCGCCGGGTCCATCCGATCCATGGGGATCGTATCGTTCACGAATCGGTCGCGGACGAATCCCGAGCTTGTCTGACGCGTGCTGGCGGGATCGAAAATCGGAGTGTTGAATACGCCCTGACGCTGGAGCGTGGTTGGGACCGTGCTTGTGCGCACGGTCCCCGTTTGAAGGCGCGTACCCTGGTACTCGACGAAGAAAAATGTTCTGTTTCGCTGGACAGGCCCGCCAAGGACGAATCCGTATTGGTTTCTGCGGAAGCGCGGTTTGGGGCCGGTGGTCGCAAACAGGTTGCGGGCGTTCAGGGCCTCGTTGCGGAAGAATTCGAAGAGCGTTCCGTGAAAGTCGTTCGACCCGGACTTGTGATTCACCATGATGACGCCGCCATTGGACCGCCCGTACTCCGCCGAGTAGCTGTTGGTCTCGACGCGGAATTCTTCAATTGCATCGACTACCGGAAAATACGCAACCTGGCCGGGTTCCGGCTGGAGGACGCTGACGCCGTCGTAGATGTACTCGCTAACCCGCGGGCGGCTTCCGTTGATTCGCGGCAAGGTCGATGCCGGAGGCAGCATCACGCCCGGCGCGAGGGCGATCAGCGGAATGAAGTTCCGCCCATCCAGCGGCAGCGTTACGACTTTCTGTTGCTCCACCACGAAACTGACCGTTCCACGGCTGGACTGCAACAACGGCGGCGCCGCCGTAACGTTCACGGATTCGCTAACGCTCCCAATCTGAAGCGTGAGATCCAGCGTTATCTGATCTCCGACACGGAGGATCACGCCGTCGCGGCGCAAAGCTGAGAATCCGGGCTTCGTGACGGTGAGAGCGTAGGCGCCCGGAAGGAGAGCGAAAAAGTGATAGCGTCCCTCGCCGTCCGTGACAGCCGTCTGCTCGGCTTCCGTAGCAATATTCTGCAAGCGCACGCCCGCTCCGGCGACGGCCAGCCCGGACGGATCGCGCACGAGTCCGGAAAGCTCAACTTTTGTGGACTGCGCGTCAATCGGCCGGCACAACGCGATCGTCAGCAGAAGACAAACCGTGACTGTTGCTTGACGCATGAACTCCTCATATTGACTCTCTGAAAATTCGTCGTCTTATCACGACAGCGTCGTGTTACATTAACACACCGAGTCAAGGCGCAACGAAGCTTAAAGTTGCTCAGTTGAGGAAGTAAGTGGGACGAGTACAGACGAATCTGGCCGCAGTTCGAAAGCGTCGAGGAGTTGGCGCCGCCGAACTCGCAAAGAAGGTCGGCGTCAGCCGCCAGACCATTTACGCCATCGAAGCCGGAAGCTACCTGCCGAATACAGAGGTGACGCTGCAACTGGCGCGCCATTTGGAAGTGACCGTGGAGGAGCTCTTTTCACTCCCGGCGGAACGCGAGCAAGACTCGACCACAGTCACGGCCGAATATCTAGGCCGAAGCCGCCCCGGCGGCGGGCAGGCCGTGCGGGTTTGCCGGGTTGGCGCCAAATTGGTGAGTGTGCCGGCCGACGCCCGGCCGTATCACCTCCCCGAGGCGGATGCTGTTGTGGCGGGCTCTTCGGCCCGCTCTCAAAAAATAGAGCTTTGTCTCTTCTCAGAAGAAGAAACGACGCGCAACAAGATTGTTCTGGCGGGCTGCGATCCGGCGACAAGCCTGCTTGCCCGCTTGGTAGAAAGGCTCAGCGGCGTCGAGATCGTGCACGCGCCTGCATCCAGCCAACTCGCTCTGGATTGGTTGAAAGAAGGGAAAGTCCACGTCGCGGGTTCGCACCTCCAGGACCCCGATGGCGCGGAGTTCAATCTGCCGCTGATCCGGCGCCAGTTCCCCAACAAAGACATGGCGGTGATCACGTTCGCTTGCTGGGAGGAAGGGTTTGTGGTTGCGCGTGGAAATCCGAAGAACATTCGGAAAATCATCGACCTCAACCGGAAAAACGTGGCCATCATGAATCGCGAGGCCGGCTCCGGAAGCCGCGGGCTCCTGGATTCGTTGCTTCGCAGCGCGGGAATCGTTCCGAAGAGCGTGCGCGGCTATGAGCGCGTGGCCTACGGACATTTGTCCGCCGCTCATGCCGTTCTGGTTGGCGTCGCCGACTGCTGCATTGCGACGCGGTCCGCCGCTCAAACGTTTGGGCTCGACTTCGTGCCGCTGCGAAGCGAACAGTATGACTTTGTTCTGCACCGCGACACTCTTTCCATCGCCGCAGTTGAAGCCCTCTTTGATGCGTTGCAGCGATCGACTCTGCGGCGCAAACTGGAGACGCTCGCCGGCTATGACACCTCTCAAACCGGGGTCATTCGCGCTTAGGACCATAGTGCGAAACGGATAACGAGCGAGACCTGCCCCCGATTGTCGTTTGCCGCCGTGCGCGCGGCCGCGTATGATCCGTTGCAGGAGGAAGCGTGAGACGGTTGATTCTGATTTGCGCGTTGCTCGCCTCTGTTAATGTCCCGGCCTCGGTTCTCCCGGTACAGTCGCAACTGGATCCCTATGAGCCGCGCTTCACTGCGGCGGGCGAATTGCTGTTCCCGGAAAACTATCGCGAGTGGGTGTGGCTCAGTTCAGGCCTTGGGATGGCGTATGGCCCTTCAGTCCGCGAGAATCCGAACCCGGTATTCGATAACGTGTTTGTGACGCCGCGGGCGTACCGCTCATTCCTCGAGACGGGAACATGGCCGGACAAGACGATGTTTGTGCTCGAACTGCGCTCGTCAGCGACAGAAGGCTCGATCAACAAACAGGGCCGGTTCCAGGGAAGACTTCTTGACGTCGAAGTGGAGCTGAAGGACGAAAAACGCTTCCCCAGCGGCTGGGCTTTCTTTGCCTTCGGCGCGTCCGGCGCCGGAAGAGCGTCGAAGCCCATACCCGCGTCTGCAGAATGTTATTCCTGCCACGCTCAACACGGCGCCGTCGACAACACGTTTGTCCAGTTCTATCCGACGCTGGCGGACGTCGCGAGGAAGAAGGGTACGTTCAGGGAACGGTGAGCCCTGCCGCAGTTCGCTCCCCTTCAGCCGACGTGCTGGCGAAAGAACGCCAGCGTGCGTTCTCGGGCCAGCTTCGCGGCCGCCGCATCATAGGAGCTGCGCTGATCGCAATTGAAGCCGTGATCGGCCGGATAGAGGTAGACGGGAAGCGCAGGATGGGCTTTTTTAAATTGCTCCACCGACTCCACCGGGATGTGCGCATCCCGCTCTCCAAAATGGAGCATCACGGGACATTTCGGTTTTTCGGAAGCCAGACCTGGAATTCCGCCGCCGTAGTACGGAACGGATGCGGCAATGCCGTCAACGCGGGAGGCGGCGAGCCAGGCCATGCGGCCGCCGAAACAGAAGCCGACTACGCCGACCTTGCCCGCACTCGACGCAGTTTCCACAGCGGCCCGCACATCCATCAGGGCGTGCTCGACGTTCACTTTTTGCATATAGCCGATGCCTTTTTGCATCGTGTCGGGCGTGTACTGATCCATCACCACGCCGCGCTCGACTCGATCGAATAACGCCGGCGCGATCGCCAGATAGCCGTCGGCGGCGTATCCGTCGGCGACGCTGCGGATATGGCTGTTGACGCCCCAGATTTCCTGAATCACGACGAGTCCGCCGCGCGGCTTGCCGGAAGGTTCGGCGCGGTAGGCGGAAAGTGCAAAACCGTCCTTTGCTTTAAGCTCGATCATCTGTCCCATGGCGTCTTTCCTCCGATTGAAATACTGGCTGAGTGAGTTGCAAGAACGATTCGTAAGAATGACATAGCTGGAGCGGATCGTCACGCGTCCAGCGTCGGGGCCGTCGGCGCCGTTCGCTCAAACCGCGCGGTGAAGTGACGAAGCGTCGGAGCTTCATAGACGATCTTGAAGCCGCGAATCTGATCTCGGCGCTGGAAGACTTCCACAATGGCCTCGACGACATAGTCGATGTGGCTTTGCGTGTAAACGCGGCGAGGAATTGCCAGACGCACCAGCTCCATGGCGGCGCGGCTGCCGAACATCACTGAACCGATTTCGACCGCGCGAATGCCGGCTTCAAGATACAGTTCGGCGACAAGGGCCTGTCCTGGAAATTCGGATTTCGCAATGTGCGGAAGAAACGCCTGCGCATCGATGTAAATCGCATGTCCTCCGGGAGGCTGCACGATAGGAACGCCTTCGCGCGCGATGTGCTCCCCCAAATAGCGCGTGGAGGCGATGCGGTATTGCAGGTAGTCTTCGTGAAGAACTTCCTGCAGGCCAACGGCCATGGCGTCCAGATCGCGTCCAGCCAGGCCGCCGTAGGTGGGAAACCCTTCGGTCAGAATAAGCAGGTTCTCTTCTTGCCTGGCGAGCGCGTCGTCATTAGCGCCCAGAAAGCCTCCGATGTTCACCAAGCCGTCTTTCTTCGCCGACATGGTGCAGCCGTCCGCGTATGAAAAAAGCTCCTGCGCAATAGCCTTGACCGGCTTTTCCCTGTAGCCTTCCTCGCGCAACTTGATGAAGTAGGCGTTCTCGGCGAATCGGCACGCGTCAAAATACAGCGGGATTCCGTATCGGGACGCGACATGTTTCACGTCCCGCACGTTCTGCATCGATACAGGCTGCCCGCCCCCCGAGTTATTCGTTACGGTCAGCATGATCAGCGGAATCTTCTTCGGCCCGACGCGCGCTGCCAACTCCTCGAGAGCCGGGACGTCCATGTTGCCTTTGAAGGGATGCGTTAAAGCCGGCTGCTTCCCTTCAGGGATGAGGAGATCCACGGCCTCGGCGCCGCGATACTCGATGTTCGCTCGCGTTGTATCGAAGTGGGTGTTGTTGGGCACGACGTCGCCCGGCTTGCACATGATCGAAAACAGGATGCGCTCTGCGGCGCGCCCCTGGTGGGTCGGAATGATGTGCTTGAAGCCGAAGATTTCTTTGGCGGACGCCTCAAACCGCTGATAGCTGCCGCTGCCCGCATAGGACTCGTCGCCCCGCATGACCGCCGCCCATTGTTCCGCGCTCATGGCGCTGGTTCCGCTGTCGGTGAGAAGATCGATGAGGACGTTCTCGGCATCGACAAGAAAGAGGTTGAAGCCGGCGGCTTCCAGGCAGCGCCGCCGCTCTTCGCGCGTGGTCATCCGGATCGGTTCCACCATTTTGATCTTGAAGGGCTCGATGATGGTCTTCACGTTTTCCTCCCCTCGTTTCCTCCGTCGGGCGGATCATGGACGCCGGATTGCAATATCAACAATAGTTTGATTTAAAGAGAGGCGCATTATGAACCCTGTTGTGTACAAACCCAGACAGTTCAATTTGAGCGGGCTCAATGGGATTTCCGACAAAACCCTCGAAATGCATTTCAAACTGTACGAAGGTTACGTCAGCGAGACAAACCGGCTGAACGAGAAAATCTCCGCGATCCTCGCAAACGGAAAGGTCGATCAGGAGGAAGTGCCCGAGTATTCCGAGCTGACGCGGCGTTTGGGATTCGAATACAACGGCATGGTTCTCCACGAATACTACTTCGAGAACATGAAAAGGGGCGGGTCCGGCGATCCGCTTCAGAGTTCGGCGTTTTATCAAGCCGCCGAAACCTCCTTCGGCAGCTTCAAGGTATGGAAAGAGGATTTTGCAGGAGTCGGCAAGATGCGGGGCGTCGGCTGGGCGATCTGCTATCAGAATCCGGCGAACGGCGCGCTGTCGAATCACTGGATCACCTTGCACGAAGTCGGGAATGTTTCCGGATTTGCGCCTATATTGGTAATGGATGTCTGGGAGCACGCGTTCCTGCTGGACTACAAACCCGCCGAACGTCCGAAGTACATCGAGGCGTTCTTCTCGAATATCGACTGGGACGCGGTCGAGGCCCGGCTGGGACGACGGCTGGCGCCGTCGGCCGCTGCCTGAGAGGATGAAACTATGGCAACGTGTCAGGTCTGCGGGAATGATTACGACAAGACCTTCGACGTGATAATGGCCGGCGCAACTCATACGTTCGACAGCTTCGAGTGCGCAATCCATCTGCTCGCGCCGACCTGCGAACACTGCGGGTGCCGCATTGTGGGGCACGGAGTGGAAGCGCGGGGCGTGATGTATTGCTGCGCCGCCTGCGCTGAAACAGAAGGCGTGCACGAACTGAAAGACCGGGCGGGGTAGCCGGCTCCGCAGCGAAGCTCGTGACGAAGATACCGGACCTACAATGATAGTGTGTCAAGGCGGACGCGCTCGGCGCTGGTCTCATTCGGCGGCGCTTTCATTTTGGCCGTTGGCTTCGCAGGATTCACCGGCGAACTTATCGATGAAACGTCGCCGGACCGACTAGACCTGTTTGTCCTTAGAGAAGTTTCCGAAGTTCGCTCTCCGCTGATCACGACTTTTTTCATCAACTTCACGGCGCTTGGCTCCGCCACTCTTGTTACGCTCCAAACAGTCATCGGATTTGCGTTGCTGATGTCGGCGGGAAAACGCATGGCCGCGGCCCAACTTGCAGTTGCGGCCGGCGGAGCGCATCTGCTGACCGAGACCGCCAAGGCGCTCATCGGAAGGCCGCGGCCGGCAGTGATTCCGGCGCTCGTTGAAGCGGTGGGGTCTTCGTATCCCAGCGGTCACGCCGTCGCAGCAGCGGCGCTATACGTAACGCTGGCGTTTCTTGCCTCCCGCTATCTTGTTTCGCGAAAGCAGAGAATTCTGCTGTGTGTGTTCACGGCGATAGTCGTTGCCGGAGTCGCATTTTCGCGCGTGTATCTCGGGGTGCACTATGCAAGCGATGTCGTGAGTGGAGTCTGTTTGGGAGCAGCGTGGGCCTTGCTGCTGGAAGGGGGGCGGTCGATCTGGTCCCAGATGAGAATTGAGAATTGATTAGTGATTAATGATTAATGTCCTTGGCAAATCTAAGATTTTTCAAGGACATTAATCATTAATCACTAATCAATTCTCAATTCTCATCTGGGACCGGGCCCTACGGCGCGCGCTTCACGGTAAAGGTCTGCGGTCCGCCGCGACCTCCACCGCCGCCGGCGCCGCCGGCGCCGGGAACTCCGCCGCCGGCCGGAGGCGCTCCACCGCCCGGCGCTCCGCCGCCGCCCGCGGGGGCCTGAATTTCGCGTGTGAACGCGATTTCATTGCCGCTCACCTTACCGGTATACAGGAAGTTGATGCCGCCGCCGGCCCCGCGACCGCCGCCGCCGCCCTGTCCGCCGCCGGCCGGAGGCGCTCCGCCCGCCGGGGGCGCGCCGCCGCCAGGAGCGCCGCCTGGGGCCCCACCGCCTCCCCCACGTCCTCCGCCGCCGCCTGGCGCCGTGAAGGTAATGGTATTCCCGTCGACTTTGCCATTCTGGATTTCGACGGCCGGATTCTGGCCAACCTGCATGGTGCCGGACAACGTATTGCCGGAAACCTTGAAATCAAACGTCACTTGCTGCGGTCCTCCACGTCCTGCCGGCAGTTCGCCTGTCCATTTCCCCGCGGGGCCTTGGGCAAAAACGAAAGCGGGCATGACGACGAAGAGCGCAAGCACAAGCAAAGCTCTTGTCTTCATGCTGAAAGTCCCTCCTGGCGCCCCTATAACGTCAGCGCCTGATTCAAACTGAGCAACTGAACTAATCACGCGTTGAAGCGGCTCCCCCGGCGCCGCCCGACAGCAAAGGTCCCGTGTACAACGCGTTAATGCTGCATTGGATACTTACGGATACGGCGAAGTTTAGCCTTAAGTTACGGCTCTCCGCCACGTGTTTTTAACGCATTTGCGGATTTCGACGATCTCTTCCAGAAGGTTTCCGAGCAAAGCCAGGTCGAGCGCGTTTGGACCATCCGACAGGGCTTTAGCGGGATTGTCGTGAACTTCCATGAACAGCCCGTCGACGCCGGCAGCGACTCCGGCTCTCGCCAGATAGGGGATGTATTGCGGCTGTCCGCCAGAACTGTGGCCTTGCCCTCCGGGGAGCTGCAGGCTGTGCGTCACATCGAAAACAACCGGGCAGCCGAACGATTGCATGATGGGGAACGACCGGAAATCGACAACCAGGTTGTTGTATCCGAAGGAAGCGCCGCGCTCGGTCAGGATGAGTCTCTCGTTTCCGGCTTCCCGGGCCTTCTCCACGACATTCTTCATGTCCCACGGCGCGAGAAACTGTCCTTTCTTCACATTCACGATCTTGCCGGTTTTCATCGCCGCCGCCACCAGATCGGTCTGACGGCAAAGAAATGCGGGGATCTGGAGAATGTCGACCACCTCGGCCGCTGCAGCCGCCTGGCCTGTTTCATGAATGTCCGTAAGAACGGGAAGACCGACGCTCTCCCGCACCTCTGCGAGGATGCGCAGTCCCTCCGCCAGGCCTGGGCCGCGCGGCGAACGGATTGAGGATCTGTTCGCTTTGTCGAAGGAAGCTTTAAACACGAGCGGGACGCCGCAGGCGGAGGCTATGCGCTTCAACGCATGAGCCATGAAGATCGAGTGATCGCGGCTCTCGATGACGCAAGGCCCTGCGATAAGAAACAGGTCCTTTTCGAGATCAATTTGAAATTGCGGAATGGCGTACTTCATTTGACTGCAAATTGACCGGCCTTCGTCCGCGACAAGCGATGTTCGTAGGCGGCCCCGATAAACGACGCAAACAGCGGATGCGGCTCGAGCGGCTTGGACTTGAACTCGGGATGGAACTGGCAGCCCAGGAACCATGGATGATCCGCCAACTCGATGATCTCGACAAAGTTCCGATCCGGCGAAACGCCGGAAATGATCAGGCCTTTTTCGGTCAGCGCCTGCTCGAATGTGCGGTTGAATTCGTACCGGTGACGATGCCTCTCCGAAATGGACTGCGTTTGATAGATCGTCCGGGCAAGCGACCCTTCTTTCAATTCCGCCGGATAGGCGCCGAGCCGCATCGTACCGCCGATCGTGTCTATGCCGAGCAGGTCGCGGAGCTTGTAGATGACCGGATGCGGAGTGTTCGGCTCGAATTCCGTGCTGTTGGCGGCGTGAAGCCCACAAACATTTTGAGCGTATTCGATGACGGCGCACTGCATGCCGAGACATATGCCGAAATACGGAATCTTCTCCTCACGCGCGTAACGAATGGCGCGAATCATTCCGGGAATGCCGCGCTTGCCGAAACCGCCCGGAACGAGAATCCCGTCGAACTCGAATAATCTGGAAGGATCGTCCTTCCGTTCAAGACTCTCTGCTTCAACCCATTGGATCCGCGTCCGGAGATTGTGCATCAAGCCTCCGTGCAGCAGCGCTTCCCGCAAGCTTTTGTACGCGTCTTCAAGCTCAACGTATTTGCCGACAACTCCGATGGAAACTTCATCCATGGGATGGTGCACGCGCTCGACAAGCATCTCCCATTCATGCATGCGGCGCTCAGTTTGCGGCAGACGGAGCAGGCGGACTATTTGCTCATCCAGGCCTTCGGCGCTGAGTACAAGCGGCACTTCGTAGACGCTGGCCACATCTTTCGCCGTGATGACCGCGGCCTCCGATACGTTGCAGAAGAGCGCAATCTTGCTCTTCATCTCCGGCGACAGAAATCGATCCGTACGGCACAGGAGCACGTCCGCCTGGATTCCAATTTCGAGAAGCTCCTTGACGCTGTGCTGCGTCGGTTTGGTTTTCAATTCGCCTGCGGTGGAAATATACGGGACGAGCGTCAGGTGCACGAACATGCTGTTGTCGCGGCCCACTTCCTGACGCATCTGGCGGATTGCTTCCAGAAACGGCAGCGACTCGATGTCTCCAACTGTGCCGCCGATTTCAACGATCGTGACGTCCACATCTTCTGCAACGCGCCGAATCGCGGCTTTGATTTCGTTAGTGACGTGGGGAATGACCTGAACCGTCTTGCCCAGATAATCGCCGCGGCGTTCTTTTTGAATGATCGTTTCGTAGATGCGGCCGGTGGTCAGGTTGTTTCTGCGGCTGAGTTTGGCGTGTGTATATCGTTCGTAATGTCCGAGATCGAGATCGGTCTCCGCGCCGTCGTCGGTGACGAAGACTTCGCCATGCTGGTAGGGGCTCATCGTGCCGGGATCGACGTTGAGATAAGGATCGAATTTCAGCAGACTGACCGAGAATCCGCGGCCTTCAAGAAGGCATCCAATGGAAGCAGCCGCCAATCCCTTCCCCAGCGACGAGACCACCCCCCCAGTTACAAATATGAATTTCTTATCCATGCTTGCCCCACTTCTGTTTGCTATGGGCGTCGCCCCCTGCGGCTCCCAAGAATTCCTTGAATTTTTCCAGGTCGGCGGGCGAGTCGATTCCCCACGACTCGCTTTCGACCTTTACCACTCGAACACGAAACCCATGTTCGAGCGCGCGCAATTGCTCCAGTCGCTCTGCTTTTTCCAGAGGAGTTTTCTGAAGTCCGGCAAACCTTCTCAAAAAACCTGCGCGATAGACATACAACCCCAAATGGAGAAAAGTGGTCCCAGTCGAGGGGATCGGCGACCGGGAAAAATAGAGCGCTAACCCTCGGCAATCGACGACCACCTTAACGCGATTCGGATCGCGAATTGCCTCAGGATCGGCCAGGGGTGTCATGAGCGTGACGATATGATCGTCGCCGAGTCGGGCCGTTGTCACGGCGCGATCGATAACTTCCGGCTCAATCAGGGGCTCGTCGCCCTGCACATTCACGACAAGACACTCATCAGGAAAGCCTGCGGATGCCTCGGCGAGGCGGTCCGTTCCACTCTGGTGGTCCGTTCGGGTCATTATCACGTCCCCGCCAAAGCGCCGCACGGCGTCAGCGACCCGTCCATCGTCGACAGCCACGAAAATTCGCTCCACCGAACCGGCCTGCTGAACGCGGCGGTAGACGTGCTCTATCAATGTCTTGCCTTGAATTTCGAGGAGCGGCTTGCCGGGGAGACGGGTGGAGTGAAAACGAGCGGGGATAATCGCTATGGCGCTTGCCGGCTTCACACTCCACACATAGGCGGAAAACTAAGCGTTAACTATACCACGGCCCCCCTTGAGGTCTGCGAAGCGGTCGTGAAGGGGATCGGTCGATAGCTGACATGCGGATACGGACAGGGCAGGTCCACTCTCCGATGATTTTTTCAGTTTCAGGATGGCAGCCGGGTTGCTCTGCATATCAATAGGTTTTTGACAAAAAAGGGACGTTTGATCGGTTGCAAGCAGTTCTACTGCGGTCATATAATGGCGGCCGAAAAGCCCGGATCCAAACAGCAACGTCCCTGGGAGACAGGCTATGACGCAAAAGCGAGGTTTAGGTTTTGTATTTCTAATGATCCTCGTCTTGACGTGCGCGTCGCTTGCACAGGACGCCCCCCAAAACAGCAATCAGTCCCAGTCTTCTAAGTCCGTCAAGGTCGACGTGGACCTTGTCCTGGTCAACGTGACTGTGACCAATAATCGCGACCAACTGATCACCGGGCTGGACCGTAAGGACTTTCAAATCTGGGAAGATAAGGTCGAACAGGAGATCGTGTATTTCTCGGCCGAAGAAGTCCCAATGAGCGTCGGCGTCATATTCGACATCAGCGGGAGCATGAAGGACAAGCTGCCGACCGCACTGGACGCTTATGCGACGTTTCTGAAAGGCGGCAACGCCCTTGATGAATACTCGTTGATTGAATTCTCCGACCGCCCGCGCGTTGCAGCGGAATTCACGACAGATATCACAAAACTCCAGAATCAACTGCTGTTCAAGCAAGCGAAAGGGATGACGGCGCTTTACGACGCGGTCTACGTCGGCCTGACCGGGCTCAAGGAAGCAAACAATCCGAAGAAGGCATTGTTGCTGATCACCGATGGAGAAGATAACAAGAGCCGATACACGTTCTCCAACGTCAAGGAATACGTCAAAGAGCAGGACGTCCAGATCTATGCAATCGGCATCGTGAACGACTGGAATTCACAGCTCGGCGCAGGACGCACCGGCCGCGCGCTGATCGAAGAATTATCCGAGCTGACCGGCGGCCGCGCTTTCTTTCCGGATTCGGTTTACGAGCTCGAGGACATCTGCGAACAAATTGCAGCCGAGCTGAAACATCAGTACGTTCTGGGCTATCACTCCACGAATGAAGCCAGGGACGGCAAGTGGCGGAAGATCCGCGTGAAACAGAATTTCTCAAGGGACTTTGACGTCCGCGCCAAAACCGGTTACTACGCGCCCACAGGCGCCAGCGCAAGCATCAGCAAGGATTGATGAGTCGCTCCCGAAGTCTATCCGTATTTTTCGCACTAAGCGCCGCAGCCCTGCTCGTGCAGCCGATCCCGGCTGCGCCCGGTCAGGGCGGCGGGCAATCGAAGCCCGCCGGAGAAGCCGTTCAGAAGCAGGGCGGGGACTTCACTCTTAGCGTGGATGTGCAATTGGTCACGTTGCCCGTATCTGTGGTCGACAAAGACGGGCTCATCGTACCGAATCTGGCAAAAGAACACTTTCAGGTATTCGAAGACAAAGTCCTGCAGGACATCTCGCTATTCAAGCACGAAGACGTTCCCATCAGCGTAGGGCTCGTCATCGACAACAGCGGCAGCATGCGCAATAAGCGCGAACGGGTGAACAGCGCCGCCCTTACATTCGTCCGCGAGAGCAATCCCGAAGATGAGACATTCATCATCAACTTCGACGACGAAGCCTATCTCGAGCAGGATTTCACTAGCAGCATCGGCGATCTCATCGACGCCCTGGACAACATCGACGCTCGCGGCGAAACCGCTCTGAACGACGCTGTCTATCTTGGAGTGGACCACCTCGAAAAGGGCAGGATGGACAAGAAAGTCCTTCTCGTGATCTCTGACGGCGAAGACAGCAAGAGCAAGTACGGATTCAACAAGGTGCTGGAACACGTCAAAGCGGCAAAAGACGTGGCTGTCTACGCGATCGGTCTGCTTGAACTTGACGATCAGCGCGGCGGACTCTTCAGGTCATCGCCGTCAAAGAAGGCGAAGGAAGCGCTTACCAAACTCACGGAAGCTACGGGCGGACAGGCTTACTTCCCAAAGACCATCGAAGAAGTCGAAGACATCTGCAAACGCATCGCACACGATCTTCGCAACCAGTACACCCTCGGTTACGCCCCAAAGAAGAAAATGGACGGAACCTGGCGCGAAATCCAGGTGAAGGTCAACCCTCCTAAGAACACCCCCAAACTGACCGTGCGGTATAAACAAGGCTACATGGCCACACCGAAGAAGTAGCCTGCGACCCACCCCGAATCTGCGTAATCTGCGGCAAAATCAGTGTAGAATTGCCCGCATTCGCTTTTGTCGAGCGGGAGGGCTTATGAAGTGCGGCTTACGTTGGGCGGCTGTCCTCATTGTGCTGTCTTCTATGGTTCAAACGGCAGGCGCACAAACGCCGCAAGGGGGTCCGGTCCTGCAGGCATTGGAAGATGAGGTCAAACGCGCCATGGACGTGCTCGGGAAGCGGGGCGACCCGGCGCCGTACTTTCTGAGTTATCAGGTCCACGAAATTGATGAAGTGACCATCTCTTCGTCGCAAGGCGCGCTGAGATCCACCAACGAGGATCGTTCCCGGCTTCTGGACATTGAGGTCCGCGTTGGGGACTACGCGCTGGACAACACGCATGAGATCCGCGGGCAGCGCGGCGGTTCGGGAGTCGGAGGCTATTCCGCGCCGGTCAGCATGCCCATCGATGACGATCCGGACGCCTTAAAGAGCGTCATCTGGCTTGAGACCGATCGAAGATACAAGGCGGCCGTCGAGCGCTACATTCAAGTCAAAGCGAATCGCGCCGTAAAAGTCGAAGAAACGGATGCGTCCGCCGATCTCTCCCGCGAAACGCCGCACCGCGCCGTCCTGCCGGCGGCAGGGGCCGAGGTGAACGCGGCCGAATGGGAGAAGAAGACAAAGGCGTATTCGGCGCTGCTCAGTAGATCTCCCGAAGTTCTCGAAGGAACCGCGGGCTTCACGTCGACGGCCACGAATCAGTATTTCGTCAACAGCGAAGGAACGTCGTTAAGACACGGTTCGCTCCGGATGCGCCTGAGCCTCTACGTGCGTACAAAGGCCGAAGACGGCATGGAGTTGTACAGATTCGAGTCCTTCGATGCGCATTCACCCGCCGGCATGCCCTCCGACAGCGTCGTTCAGCAAACCATCGAGTCGATGGTGCAGGACCTGAAGGCGCTCCGCGCCGCGCCCGTCATCGACCCGTACACCGGACCTGCGATTCTCTCAGGCCGCGCCAGCGGCGTCTTCTTCCATGAAATCTTCGGGCACCGAATGGAAGGCCAGCGGCAAAAGAGCGAGAACGAAGGCCAAACGTTCACGCGTCAGATCAACAAGCTCGTGCTGCCGGAGTTTCTTTCGGTCGTCGACGATCCGACTTCCAGGCGCGCCGTCGATACGGATCTCAACGGATACTACCAATTCGATGATGAAGGCGTTCCCGCTCGCTCGGTGACCGTAGTCGAGAACGGGATACTGCGCAATTTCCTGCTGTCGCGCGCGCCCGTCGCGGGCTTTGAGCAGTCCAACGGGCACGGCCGAAAGGAGCCGGGCTATCGCGCAGTGGGAAGGCAGGGCAATCTTATCGTGCGCGCGTCGCAAACTGTCTCGGAAGCCAGGCTGCGCGAGATGCTCATAGAAGAAGCCAAGAAGCAGGGCAAGCCGTTCGGCCTGCTCTTTCGCGATATATCCGGCGGTTTCACGATTACCGGCCGTTCCAGCCCGCAAGCTTTTCAAGTGACGCCCATCATGGTTTACCGGGTCTACATCGATGGACGGCCTGATGAACTCGTTCGCGGGGTCGACCTCATCGGCACTCCGTTGACCTCCTTTAGCAAGATCGTCGCGGCCGGCGACAGGATTGAAGTGTTCAATGGCGTCTGCGGCGCCGAGTCCGGCTACGTTCCCGTCTCGGCCGTGTCGCCGAGCATCCTGACGACGCAGATTGAGGTCCAAAAGAAACCGAAGTCTTCGGAGCGTATGCCCATCCTGCCTCCGCCCAGCACGATCGTGAGAGGCGGCTTGTGATGGGGAAAAGGCTCTCCCCCTCGAAGGGGGAGCAAAGGCTTTGCTTGGGAAGCGTTTACTCCCCCGTTGCGGGGGAGAGCCGCCGAAGGCGGCAGGGGGTCATAACGACGGTGAGGCGCGCTTCAATCCAGATCCTTGTCGGTTTGCTGGCGCTCTGGACCTTAACGTCATTCGGACAGGCCCCTGCTGAATCCGATCCGGTTTTGCGCGCGATGAGCGACGAACTTGAGCGCTCGGTGGCGGAACTGCAACTCAAGGATCTCGAGAAGCCATTCTTCATTCAGTATGTCGTTCTCGAGCTCGACGAATATTCTTCGTCCGCAACCTTCGGCGCTTTGACTTCCTCGAACCGCGTGAAGCAGCGCGTCGTTCAGGCTCAAGTCCGCGTCGGCGACTACTCATTCGACAATTCGGAATTCATTCCCGCGGGCGGAAACTCGGCGTTTACCGGGGTGCTGGTCGGCAGTTCGCTGGAAGACAATTACGACGCGATTCGTCATGCACTGTGGCTGGCGACGGACTCCGCCTACAAACAGGCGGTCGAACTGCTGGCGCGCAAGCGCGCATATGTCCAGAACCGCACGCAGGAAGAGCAGATTCCGGATTTCTCCAAAGAACAAGGCGCCCGAGCTATCGCGCCGCGGCGGACGATGGAGTTCGACAGGACGCGGCTCGAGGGGCAGTTGCGCGAATGGTCGCGAATCTTCAAGGATTTCCCCGGAGTGCACACGTCAAGCGTTTCCTTGCGGGCTAAACTGGCGCACCGATATATCGTCAACAGCGAAGGCGCCCGTACGCTTCAGCCGGAAATGATCGTTGCTCTGGAGACGCGGGCGGGCGCGCAGGCGGCCGACGGCATGTCGCTTTCGTACTTGCAGCCCATCAACAGGCGCGCATTCGAGGAATTGCCGTCGCACGAGGAAGTGGCTGCAATGATCCGGCAAATGGCCGCAGACATGGCTGCGCTCCGCTCGGCGCCGGTCCTCGACGCCAACTACTCCGGTCCCGTGCTGCTGGTCGGCCAGGCGTCCGCCGAAATGTTCGCCCGTGTTCTGGGACAGAGCCTTTCCGGAACTCGCGGCCCGCTCTTTGAACGCGGGGGACAAAGCAATTCCGGCAGCCCTCTTCAGGATCGAATGAACCGGCCCGTCCTGCCGCCCTATTTCTCCGTGTATGACGATCCAGGGCAGCGCCGGTTTGGGGACCAGCCCCTCATCGGATATTACGAGATTGACGACCAGGGAATACCCGCTCGCCGCGTTTCGCTGATCGAAGATGGATTGTTGACGAATCTGCTCATGTCGCGGCGGCCAGGCAAGGATCGCCTTCAGTCCAACGGACACGGCCGGTCGGGATATCCGGGCCGCGAAACGGCTCAGATCGGCAATCTGTTTGTGATCGCGAAAGAAGGCAAAAGCTACGAGGACTTGAAGAAGGAACTGATCGAATTGTGCAAAACCGAACGGCTCCCTTACGGCATCATCATCAAGGCTCTAAGCCCGGCAGGCGGCGGACAACTCGGCTCCCCGGTTCTTACTTACAAGGTTTACGTCGCCGATGGACGCGAAGAGCTTGTACGCGGCGTCAGCGCCGGCGGGCTCTCTGTTCAATCGCTCAGGCACATCAAAGCGGCGGGCAACGATGCATTCGTGGCCAACAGGCTTGTAGGCCAGAGAGGAACTGAAACGCCGGTCAGCGTGGTCGCTCCGTCGGTCTTACTGGAAGAGCTCGAGTTGAATCGTCCTTCCGGCGCCCAGCAAAAGCCCGCCCTGTTGACTCATCCGTATTTCCAGGAGTGACGCGGAGTCCAATGGACTTTCACCATAAAGAAATTCTCAAGCGGTACGCCCTCATGGCGACAGGGCGGCCGTTCGCCCCAATCCTTCTAAACATCCTGATCACGTCGGTATGCGACATGCGCTGCGTCCACTGCTTCTTCACCGACGAGCTTAACGACAAAGAGCGCAAACGACTGCAAATGACGACGCGCCAGGTCGAACGCATCAGTGAAACGCTCGGAGCGAATCTCGGCGTGCTGATCATCGCCGGCGGCGAGCCGTTTACTCGGAAAGATCTTCCGGAGATTGCGAGAGCGTTCTACAAGAACAACAAGCTGGAATCGATCTATCTCATGTCGAACGGCCAGATCCAGCAGCGCGTAATTCCCGACGTCGCCCGGATACTGAAGGAATGTCCGAACCTCAACGTCACTGTCGCGTTGGGGATCGACGGCCTGAAGGAAGAACACGAAAAAATCCGCCAGAAGCCCGGCAGTTGGGACATCGTCATCGATACCGCGCGGAAGCTCCAGCAACTTAAAAAGGAATTTCCGCGGCTCGACGTGCAAACCTGCACATGCTTCATGAACAGCAACCAGGACCGCATCTTCGAGTGGTATGACTTCCTGAAGCACGACCTCAAGCCCGACAAAGTAAATATCAACTACATCCGGCCGCCGTCGGCGCGGCCTGAAGAGCTTGTCATCGATAAATCGCGCTATGAGGCCCTGACGCGCATGATCGGCGACGACTCGAAGCGCGCGCTGATCAAGAACACTTACACCGGAAACGCAGGTTTCTTCAAAGCCGCGCTCGATGTTTACATGCACGAGTTGATCGCAAAGACGGCCTTTGAAGGCCGGCCGCAACTGGAGTGCTGGGCCGGCACGGCCGGGGCGGTGATTTACGACGAGGGCACGGTTTCAAGCTGTGAGATCCTGGCGCCTGTCGGCAATCTTCGCGACTACGAATGGGATTTCTCACGGCTGTGGTATTCCCACCCGATGGACGCCCGCCGCGACGCCGTCGCAAATGGGTGTTTCTGCACACACGAAAGCAACTGCTATTATCCTTCGCTCGCATTCAATCCCGGGCACCTGGTCCAGATCATGAGGCTAGAGCGCGAAATGAAGGAAGCGGCGGGATGCATGAAGAGCTAGTCGTCTGGTTTCAGGAAAACCAGCGTGAGCTTCCCTGGCGCAGGGCCTACGATCCCTATCAAGTCTGGGTCTCTGAAGTTATGCTGCAGCAGACTCAGGTGGAAACCGCCCTTCCCTACTACAACCGTTTCATCGGAGAACTTCCCACCATCCAGGCGCTGGCATCGGCAGGCGAGGAACAGGTCTTGCGACTATGGGCTGGGCTCGGCTACTACAACCGCGCGAGGAATCTGCTGGCGGCTGCGCGTCGGATCGTCGAAGAGCACGGCGGAGTGATGCCGGATAGCTACGAACGGTTGCGGGCTCTGCCGGGAGTCGGCCCCTATATTGCCGGCGCCATCCTCAGCATCGCGTTCAATAAGCCCTATCCGGCAATTGACGGCAATGTCCGGCGCGTGCTTTCGCGCGTTCACGGCTGGGAAAACGCCGGCGCCAAGCAATTGTGGGAAGCTGCAGACCGCCTGGTTCGCAGTTCCGAGCCTCGTCTCGTGAATCAGGCCATCATGGAACTGGGCGCGAAGGTCTGCTCCTTTCAGTCTCCACGATGTCTGATCTGCCCCATTCAGAGGTCGTGCCTGGCATTCAGGGCAGGCGTTCAGGCGAGAATTCCCGCGCCGAAAAAGCGCCCGCCGGTCATTCGAGTCGACCTCGTCGCAGTCGTTCAGCAGGCCCGCGGACGATATCTGATGAGGCCGGCTTCAGGGCTGTGGGAGTTTCCGACGTTCAGCAGCGTACCCCCGGGTTCTCTTCACCGCGTAGGAACCTGCCGCCACACGATCACGCATCACCGGTTGGAGGTCAGCGTGTACCGCGGAACGCTGGAACGGACCGACGGATTCGAATGGCAGGACGTGACGAAAGCGCCCATCTCCTCGCTCACGCGAAAGATCCTGTCAGCGGCCATGACTGAGAGGCGCTAAAGGCGGGCGCCCGGCCGAACGCAATGCAGAGAAATCCTCATTTTTGAACGCGTTCAAAATAGTTCTTGCCTCCGCCGTCGCCGCGTCCTAATATTTGAACATGTTCAAATATCCAAAGTTGCGGCGAACCACATGAAAGCAGCCAGAAAGCGCGGCGCGGGCGCAGGAAAGGGAGAGGAGACGCGGGAGCGCATCCTGAACGCGGCTCTTGACCTGTTCCGCCGCCGCGGATTCGACCAGACGACCATGCGAGAAATCGCCGCCGAAGCCGGCATGTCCCTCGGCTCTGCGTACTACTACTTCGAATCCAAGGAAGCGCTCGTGATGGCGTTTTACGAGCGGGCGAGCGCAGAGATGCACGCACGTCTGGAGGCCGTGTTCACTCACCCTGCAGGCTTCGAGGAGCGTCTGCGAGCGATCATCTCGATCAAGTTCGCTTACTTCGCGCCGAACAGGCGGTTCCTTGGCGCCTTGGTCCGGCATGCGGCCGATCCCCGCGATCCACTCTCGCCCTTGAGCGACAAGACGCGGCATATTCGCGATCGGGACGAGCGACACTTCGCAAGGGCCCTGGCCGAAAGCCGGATGGCCGTTCCCAAGGACCTCGCTATCCACTTGCCGAAGTTGTTGTGGCTGTATCAAATGGCTCTGATTCTCTTTTGGACCTACGACCGATCCGCAGGGCAGCGGCGCACCGAGCGGCTGCTGGAAGAAAGTCTCGGGCTGCTAACGACCAGCCTCAAGCTCGCGGCGCTGCCGTTTTTGCGCCCGCTCCGGAAGAAGGTAATCGCGCTGGTGCTCGCCGCCGAAGGAGGCGAATCCAATGCCTGACGTACGACTGATTCGTCTCTCCGTGGCCCTGGTCTGGCTGTACCAGGGTCTCTGGTCCAAACTGCTCGATCCCGCCAAACGCCACGAAGCCATCATCGCATCGGTCTTAGGTCCCACCTGGGCGCACCGGGTCCTTGTTTTGATCGGCGTTGTGGAATGCGGCGTCGCCCTTTGGGTCCTGTCCGGATGGCGGCCCCGGGAAGGGGTGTTTTTGCAGACGGGTCTGCTCCTGGGCATGAACGCAGCCGGCATCGTCTGGGCCGGTTCGTTGATTCCAGACCCCGTCGGGATGCTCCTGCAGAATTTCGCCTTCCTTCTTTTGGCCTGGGCGGGCGTTGGAGAACGTCATGTGGTTGCGACAGGGTGAGCGCGCTGAAGGAGCAGCGATCACGTCCTGGGAGGCGGGCTCATTCCAGGGCCGCACGCCGCGACTGCTCTTCGGCCGGATGTATGAGGATTGCGAAGTCGAACTGCAATCATTCGCTCCGCACAGCCGGTTGTTCTGTATTGCGGCAGCCGGCTGCACCGCTGCGACTCTGGCTGCCGCCGGCCTGTCCGTCACCGCTGTGGACGTCAATCCAGCCCAGATCGCCTACGCTCAAAGCCGCGCCCGCGGTGAGCCTGCGCGACCCGGTTCGGCTGAGCGCCTGCTTTCCGGCGGCCGTGCGCTGCTGAACCTGGCCGGTTGGACCGAGTCCAAACGGCGAGAATTCCTGAGTCTCAGCGATCCCGGCGAACAGATTGCGTATTGGGACCGAAAACTGGATTCGACGTTTTGGCGCGCCGTCCTGGACGCCGTACTCTCGCCGTCGCTCTTGCGGCTGGCCTACAGGCGGCCGTTTCTGGATTCGCTGCCGCGCAACTTTGGCGCGTGCGTTCGGGCCCGCATGCGCCGTTGTTGGGCCGCTCATCCGAACCGGTCCAATCCGTATGCTTGGGAGCTGCTTCTCGGGGAAAGACCGGCAGTCGCCAGTCTGCAGTGCTTCCAGAGTGTGCGTTTCGTCTGTGCGGACGCCGCAGCCTATCTCGAACGCTGTTCGCCCGCGAGTTTCGACGCCTTTTCGCTCTCCAATATCGTGGACGGCGCGTCATCCGCGTACATCGAGCGTTTGTGGAAAGCGGTGCGCCATGCAGCCGCGCCTGGGGCTGTGGTTGTCAGCCGAAGTCTGGCGGAGCCCGGCGCTGCGACGCGTTCCAACTGGGCGGCGCGAGACCGTTCATTCCTGTGGGGCGTGGTGGACGTTTTCCGATTGGGAGGATCCTCGTGATGCGATACCTGCTCCAACGTCATCCGTTTTCAGCGGCGGCGTACTTCCGGCGATGCCTCGTCATCACCTATGCGTTTCCCAGCGAGATCTTGAAGCCGCTGTTGGCGCCTGGTCTGGTTTTGGACGCGTATGCCGGCTACGGGTTTTTAGCCGTCGCGCTCGTGCAGACACAGCAGCTTCGACCGAGCTTTCTGCCGGCCGCGTTAGGACGCGATTTCTTTCTCGGCGGCTATCGGATTTTCACGCGGCTCCAGAATCAGGCACGGTCGCTGCGAGGCCTGCAAATCCTGCGCAGCCTGACCGACAAGCGCTCCATGGTGCGCACCGGCAATCTGTTCACGCACTACCAGTACAGATTGTGCGAAGTAGAAGTGCTCGAAGGGCCGGACGCGATCCGCTGGCGTATTCGCACGCCGAAGCAAGAGGCGGATCTTGACGTCGCGGTCGACATGCGCAGCGGACCGGCCCCGCTTCCTCCCGGCTCGCCGTTCGCCGACGAGAAGTCCGCGCGGCGGTTCGCGGGCCCGTTGCCGTACACGTTCGATTACGAGCCGGAGACGCACTCCATTATTTGCGTCCGCGGAGTCCGCGCGAGCTGGAGTCCTCAGCCCGTCGCGGTTTCCGTTTCCAGGAACACATTCCTCCAACGGGAACCGTTCTGCCGCGCGACTCCGATTCTGGCGACCTGCTTTCATGTGCACGATGTGGCGTACAAATGGGCGCGGGGCGTGCGGATTCAGTTGTGGGCGCGATGACGCGGGGCGCTCGGCGGAGACGCACCGATGGAATGCGGAGCATCCTACGGTACAACCATCGCTTCTACTCGTTCACACTTGCCGGGACTGCGGCCGCAGCGCTCATTGCGTCGCAGACGCCGCCAGGATGGCGCGCTCCGTTATGGGCGTGCGTCGGCGTTGCGCTCTATTGGGTGTGTTCTTCTTTGGCGGTCTCGCATTATGTTTACGACCGTTCTCCCCTCTGCCAAATGCGATGGCTCGCCGATTGCCTCTCGCGCCCGCCTCGACGATGGCTCAGCATTCATGCGGGGCTGGATGGCGCCGGTCGCGCGCTTTACGAATTGTTTCCGTCAGCTCAAGGATCCGTGCTCGACATTTATGACTCACAGGAGATGACCGAGCCGTCGATCGCCGCAGCCAGACGGATTCATTCCGCCGGCCAGGAACAATCGACGCCCGCAGACTGGCGCGCCTTGCCCATCGCGGACCATGCAGTTGACGCGGTCTTTCTCATCTTCGCCGCTCATGAACTTCGGCGTCAGGAGGCGCGGGCGCAATTCTTTCGCGAGGTCGGCCGCGTACTGCGCATGCCGTCGCCGCACGAGGACGGCGGTGAATTAGTGCTTGTGGAGCACCTGCGCGACTGGAAAAACTTTCTGGCGTTCGGTCCCGGCTTTCTCCACTTCTTTAGCAGACGATCCTGGAGGCGGGCGGCGTCCGCGGCCGGCCTCGAGGTGCGGGCGGAGCGGGCCGTTACGCCTTTTGTACGCGTGTTCGTTCTGGGGAGGACGGCATGACGATCCGCTTTCACGTGCAGACCGTGGGGATTTTGCTTCTGATGCTTGGGATGGCGCACGTCTTCTTTGCTCGATACTTCGGATGGGAGAAAGAATTGGCTTCCGTGTCTCTGTTGACGCGCCGCATCTTTTTTGTCCACACCTTTTTTATGGCCCTGCTTCTGATATTGCTGGGCGTCTGCTCGCTTTTCTATACGGACGCCCTCTTGGAACCAACGCCGCTGAGCCGTGTGGCGCTAACCGGACTTGTCGCGTTCTGGCTTTGCCGCCTGCTGGTGCAATTATTCGTCTATGACAGCGCCATCTGGCGGTCTCGCCGCTTCTACACGGTGATGCATGCAGCCTTTTCATTAATGTGGATCTACGTTGTGATCACCTACAGCGTCGCCTTGCGAAGCGTTTGGAATGGCTGATTATTTCGTGTTCCTAGCTGCTTGCTGAAATCCGGCCGCGCTCAAGTAAGCGAGGCCATAAACTCCCCCATTCGGCGAAGCCCTTTATCAAGCTGCTCCATCGACGTCGCATAGGAGATGCGTATGTGGTCGGCGGTTCCAAACGCTTCGCCGGGGACGACTGCGACGTGAGCCTTCTCCAGGAGCTTTACGGAAAAATCGAGGCTGTCGCGAACGCCGCGAGAGAAAGCCGCAGAGATGTTGGGATAGGCGTAAAACGCCCCGCCGGGCTCAGCGCATCGCACGCCGGGTATGGACCGCAGACGCTCGACCACGAAATTGCGTCTCCGCGTATATTCCGAAAGCATCCGCTGAACGGAATCCTGCGGCCCAGTGAGAGCCTCAAGCGCCGCCTTTTGTGCTACGGAAGTAGGATTCGAAGTTGAGTGGCTTTGCAGCTTTTGAATCGCGGACACGAGTTCTTTTGGGCCGAGAACGAATCCAATTCTCCAGCCCGTCATCGCATAAGTCTTCGACACGGAGCCGGCGATCATGACGTTGTTCTTGAATTCCGCCTGCGACGCGATTGAAAAGGGCTTGCGGCCGCCGTAAAGAAAGAAGGCGTAGCACTCGTCGGAAAGCACGTACACTCCGTTATCGCGGCACAGGGCGGCGATCTTCACGAATTCGTCGTCATCGATCACCGCGCCGCTTGGGTTGCTCGGAGAATTCGCTATGACCAATCGCGTCTTCGGAGTCAGCGCTTTCTCCAGCATTCCGGCTGTCAGACGGAATCCGTCTTCTTCGCGCGTGGGAACGAAAATCGTGGCGCCGCCGGCATAGCGCGCAATGTCGGCGAACGAGACCCAATAGGGAGTGGGAATGATGACTTCGTCGCCTTCGTCGATCATTGCGGAAACAATGTTGAAGATCGCGTGCTTGCCGCCGACGTTTACAAGGCATTCCGCCGGCTCGTAACGCGAACCGAAGTCCCGCGCATGCTTTTCGACGATTGCCGTGCGCAGCTCGTTCATGCCGCCGATCGCGGTGTATCGCGTGAAGTCTTCCTGAATCGCTCGAATTCCGGCCTGCTTGATGTTTTCTGGAGTCGGAAAATCCGGCTCGCCCGCCCCGAAGTCCACGAGATCCACGCCCTGAGCGCGAAGCTGCAAAGCCTTTTCGTTGACGGCCATCGTTTGAGAAACAGAAATTCGAGAGATGCGGGTCGCTAGTTTCATTGTTTGTTCCTAAATTTTTCCTTCAATTTCTTTTCCACAAGCTCCGGAACCAGACCTGTCACTGAACCTCCGAGACCTGCGATCTCTTTCACGAGCCGCGAGCTGAGATACGAGTAATTCTCGGCGGGCATCATGAACACGGTTTCGATCTCGGGGTGCAGACGTCGGTTCATGAGGGCCATCTGAAATTCATACTCGTAGTCGGTGACCGCACGGATTCCGCGCACAATCACCTGCGCCTTCTTCCGCTTTGCGTAGTCCACAAGCAAGCCATGGAAGACGTCGACCTCAACGTTTGGCAGCCGTGGGGGCAGCAGCTCGCGGATGACGTTGCGTCGCTCGTCGGCAGTGAAGAGCGGCGCTTTCTGCGGATTCGTGATAATGGCCATGATCACGCGATCGAAAAGACGCGCACTTCGCTCGACGACGTCGATGTGGCCGTAGGTCAAGGGATCAAAAGATCCGGGATAGATTGCTGTCGTCATTTGGCCTCGTTTGCTGTTCTTTGTAAAACGACAGGCTGCTGTCTCCTTGCGTCAAGACACGATATCGCTCGAGCGATCCCGCGCCCTCGCCGATATCCATACGCTTGGAGTGCTCGATAACCAAAACGCCGCCGCCGGTCAGCAGCCCAGGCGACGCGAACAGTTCCAGGGCTCCAGTGTACAGGTGTTTTGCGTCATATGGAGGGTCCAGAAACGCAATGTCAAAGACTACGCCTTCCTTCCGGAAAACGTCCAGCGCCGCCGGCAATTGCATTTCAAGAATGCGGAACCCCTGCTGCACGCCAAGGCCTGCCAGGTTTTCCCGAATGATCGAGCAGGCCTTTCGCGACCGGTCCACAAAGTGGACGAATGCTGCGCCGCGGCTCAGAGCTTCGATTCCAACAGCCCCTACTCCGGCGTATCCATCCATGAAAACAGATCTCGCGACCGCGCCTCCCAGAACATTGAAGAGCGTTTCGCGCAGCTTGTCGCTGGTTGGCCTGATGCCGGACGCCGGCGCCGCCTTCAGTTTGCGGCTGCGGAATTGGCCGCCAATGATGCGCATGTCCTTTGAAAGCTATCCGACGGCGACCAGACCGGCGGGCCCTACGCCGCGCAGGCGGGAGGACATCGCTTCGATCAGGCGTTGGTATTCGCCTTCGCGCTCCACCCATTTCTGCGCCTCCTGCTGCGCGATCGCCAGCAGCGGCGCGTCTTCAACCAGATTCGCCACGCGGAATTCCGGAATTCCCGACTGACGCGTTCCCGCCATTTCCCCAGGTCCTCTCAGGCGCAGGTCCGTTTCTGCGAGGCGAAACCCGTCGGTTGTGGAGGTCATGGCCTGGATGCGCTGCCTGGCCGAGTCGTTGAGCCGCGCAGGCGTCATCAGGACGCAGGTCGAAGAATGACCGCCGCGTCCGACGCGGCCTCTCAGTTGATGCAACTGGGCCAGTCCGAATCGTTCGGCGTGTTCGATGACCATGATCGTCGCATTTGCCACGTCGACTCCGACTTCAATGACAGTCGTCGAGGCCAGAATATCGATCTCGCCGGCGGCAAAGGATCGCATTATAACGTCCTTATCCGCGCTTTTTAGCCGACCGTGTAAGAGCGCGACGCGGCGGTCCGGAAAAGCCTCCGACAGCTTCGCGAAGCCTTCCGTTGCAGAGCGCAGGTCGAGCTTCTCGGATTCCTCAATTACCGGATAAACGACATAGCATTGGCGGCCCTTGTTCAGCTCGTCGCGGATCATGCGATAAACCCGTTCGACCTCCCGGTCGACGGCGTGGATGGTGCGGATCGGCGACCGGCCCGGCGGCATTTCATCGATTACGGAAAGATCGAGATCTCCATAGATCGCCATTGCGAGAGTGCGTGGAATGGGGGTGGCCGTCATGACCAGCGTGTTGGGTTGCTCGCCTTTGGCCATGAGACGCGATCGCTGCACGACGCCAAACCGGTGCTGCTCGTCGATGACGACGAGACCCAGATTCTTGAATGCGACTCCTTCTTCTATCAACGCGTGCGTCCCAATCACGATTTGAACGCCGCCCGAAGCGATGTGCGTGAGCAGGTCTTGCCTTTCAGCCTTCTTGACCCCGCTCCTTGCGACTCCCATCGTGTACCCCAGCGGCCCAAGAATGCGCTTGGCGCTCAAGTAGTGCTGCTCTGCCAATATTTCGGTTGGGGCCATGATCGCGGCCTGACAGCCGTTTTCGACTGCGATGACCACCGCTTCCAACGCGACGATCGTTTTGCCGCTGCCGACGTCTCCCTGCAGCAGCCGATTCATCGGAAAGGAAGCTCGGAGGTCATCGACGATTTCCTTCAGCACGCGTTTCTGGGCAGACGTGGGATGAAACGGCAGAATTCGCTTCACCTGTTCTCGAATCCGGTCGCTCGTCTCGAACCGGACGCCCGTCACAACGCGCAATTGCTTGCGCCGCAATGCCAGCAACAATTCAAGCAGAAAGAACTCTTCAAAAATAAGACGTCGATGATAGGGAGATCTGCGCGCATTCAAAGCCTCCAGATCATCTTCCGAAGATGGGAAATGAATCCGTTCCAGGGCGGTCTTGAGATCGGGAAATCCGTGAGCTTCGCGGATGCTCTCGGGGAGAGCATCGTCGACGGGGCTCAAGCCGTCGAGCGCAGCAGACACAATGCGCCGAAGCTGCCGGCTTGTGAGTCCCCCGATCTCCTCATAGACAGGGACAATTCGTCCCAGATCGAGCGACCGAACGGCGGAGTCATCGCCGTCCAGCAACTCGAATTCGGGATTAAAGAAGACGAGCCTGGAATCGTATGCGTCGAAGTCGACTCTGCCGTAGAGCACAACGCCGCGTCCTGCGCTGAATCGACGATTCTGCTGAATGCGCTCGCCATGGAACCATTTCGCATGCACAAACCCTGTGCCATCGGTAAGGACAACGTCGAACATCCGGCCGCGCGAGCGTGTATCAATGACTCTGGTCCTGTAGACTCTGGCATGAACGGCCGCATCCTGACCGGCCCGGAGCGCGCTCAGCGGCTGGAATTTCGATCGGTCCTGATAGTTCTTTGGAATGTGGTACAGCAAGTCGCCAACAGTGTGGATTCCGCGAGCGCCCAGCAGCGCCGACCGCCGCGGGCCCACGCCCTTGACAAACTGGACTTCGGTGGTCAACTGCAACGTGCTCATAGGACGCGGCGCGCGGTCATAGAAGGTGTGAACGAATGCCGATCAGTGGAGCTTCTGACCCCCTGCCGCCTTCGGCGGCTCTCCCCCTCGAAGGGGGAGAAAAGGCCTTGCTTGAGAGCGTTTACGTCAGAATCGCCCGGCGCCAATTTGTTCACGCCTTCATAGACCGCGCACGACAGGGGGTCAGACTTTACTCGACGCCGCCTGCTGCGTCTTGCTCTGCAGGAACGCCTTGATGAAGATCTCCAGATCTCCATTCAGCACCCTATCCACGTCGCCCATTTCCGCTTTCGTGCGATGGTCCTTGACCATCCGGTACGGCTGAAGAACGTAGGAGCGAATCTGGCTGCCCCATGCGATATCGAGCTTGCTGTCCTCGATAGACTGCGCTTCCGCCCGCTTCTTCTCAAGCTCCAACTCATAAAGCCTCGCCCGCAGCACTTTCATACACACATCTTTGTTTTTGTGCTGAGAGCGTTCGTTCTGACACTGCACCACAATTCCGGTGGGCTTGTGCGTGATGCGGACTGCAGAATCGGTGGTGTTCACGTGTTGTCCGCCCTTGCCAGACGACCGGTAGGTATCGATGCGCAGATCGCTTTCATCAATCTTCACTTCGATCTTGTCGTCGATCTCCGGATAGACCGCAACCGACGCAAATGAGGTGTGCCTGCGCTTCGCAGCGTCAAACGGAGATATACGGACCAGACGGTGCACGCCGGTCTCAGAGGCCAGGAGACCGTAGGCGTATTCCCCCACGATATTGACGGTCGCCGACTTGACGCCCGCTTCTTCGCCGTCCTGGTAGTCGAGGATTTTGGTCTTAAACCCGCTGCGCTCGGCCCATCGCAGATACATGCGCAGCAGCATCTCGGCCCAATCCTGGGCTTCCGTGCCGCCCGCTCCTGGATGAATGTTGACGATCGCGTTCAAGCGGTCATTTTCCCCGGAAAGCAGCATCTGCGTCTCAACTTTGCCGACGAAGGCGTCCAGCTTGGAAAGCGCCGCAGCGAGATCGTCGGCCACGGGCTCTCCCTCCCGCGCGAGGTCTACCAGAGCTTCCGCGTCTTCGAGTTGCTGCACAATCTGCCGGTCGAGGTCGAGAGTTTCTTCAAGGCGGGCTCGCTGCTGAAGCGTCTTGCTGGAGCGTTCCTGATCGGCCCAGAAATTCGGGTCGTTGATTAGTTTCTGCAGATCATCGAGTTGACGGCGCCGGCCATCGGCGTCAAAGCAACCTCCGGACGTCTTCGCTTCGCGTTCTCACCTGACCAAATTGTTCAATGAGTTCTTCGTACATAAGGCTCCTTCAGCTTGATGTTCATTTTAGGCCGGCGACGAACCAGAGTGGTCAGCGGCAGGAATCCGACGGCCGCAACATTCAAATATGCAAATATGTCGCCGTAAGCCGCATAAAAAGTCCGGTCGCTGCGGAATTTTGCGGCGCCATCCAACGCAGTTCGCACGCCAATTTCCGTCTGAGCTTCGATCCGGCCATAGGGATCGATGATTGCGCTCACGCCCGTATTCGCGGCGCGGATCACATACCGGCGGTTTTCGACGGCCCGAACGACTCCCATCCGCAAATGCTGGTACGGCGCTGACGACGTTCCGAACCAGCCGTCATTCGTTATCACGACAACCAGCTCCGAGCCGCGCCTGACGAATTGTCGAACGATATTCGGAAAGATGCTTTCGTAACAGATCACCGTGGAGAGACGGCGACTTCCGACGGGGCTGATTGTATAGCTGGTTCCGCGAGTAAAGTCTCCGACGTGCCGAACCATCTTTTCGGCGAAGAACAACAGCCGTTTTAGTGGAACGTATTCGCCGAACGGAACTAAATGCATCTTATCATAGCGGGAAATCATCCGGCCTTGCGGGCTTATGACCGCCGCGCTGTTGGCGGATCCTTCGCCGGCCGTCCCGACGTATCCCAAGACGAAGTACGAATCGGCGGCCTGTGCGATGCGCGCGACGCGTGCGCGGAACGTTGCGTCTTCTTCGATATAGAGTGGGGCCGGCGTTTCAGGCCAAACGATTACTCCTTCAAGTTGGCGAGACCCGATGGAAAGCCTCTCGATCTCGTCCAAAAGGACGCTGCCGGAATGTTGATCCCAAGACTGGTCGAGTGAGATGTTCGTCTGTACGATCCGGACCGGGATGCTTTCGGAAGCGTGCGTCTCGCCAATGATCGGGAGAACCCAGGCGACTGCGATCGCCGCGGCGCCTGCTGCGAGCAACGTCACGCTTCGCCGGAACAGGGCCGCCGCCAGAACACTGTTGACCGCCGCAGCCAGAAATGACAATCCGTAGATTCCGGTCCAGGACGCCGCCTGCAGGACGCCTTCATAAGGAACAAGAGCGTAGCCAGACAGCATCCACGGGAAGCCGCCGAAGAAGAAGTTCGCGCGTATCAACTCGATCGTTACCCAAAGCGGCGCAGCAAACAACAGCCCGCCCAGCCCGATGGCGCGGATGAAATAGTACAGAGCTAAGGCGAACGCCGCGAAGAACAGCGCGTAAACAAGCACAAAGAGCAGCGCCACGCCGAACGCTGCGGCGGCGTTTAAGCCGCCGTAGACAATCATGGTTTCGGTAATCCAATAACACGTTCCCGCAAAGAACATGAATCCAGCGGCGTATCCCGCAACCGCCGCTGCGGCGGCGCTCCCGGCCCGGACGATTGCGGCCAGAAGCGGAACCATCGCGACCCATGCCAGCGGATAGAAGTCCGGCTTCGGAAGCGACAGAACCTGGAGAGTACCTGCGGCTACGCCGAAAAGTAAGGGATAGCCGAAGTCGCGCGCCTCTATTTTTTTAACATTGCTTTGTATCCCGATGACTCAAGCCTCCGTTTGGCGCTTTCGGCTTCGGCGACATTGGCGTAAGGTCCAACCTGGATGCGGTATACCGCATTGGCGGTTTTTGCGGCGGGCGCAACGAGGAACGCATTCTGGAAGCCGCGGCCCTTCAATTCCTTTACGAGCCGCTGCGCTGCCTTGAGGTCGCCAAGCGCCGCCACCTGAACGCTGACTGCGCTGCCGGCGTTGACTTTCTTGCTGGGAGCAGGCTTGTCGAGCTTCTGTGCAGGATCCGGCTTGGACGGCGCCGTTTCCAGCGCCGGCGGCCGCTTCTCTTCGACCGTGTCAAAGTAGCTGGAATCGATTTCAGGCGGCTTCGTCTCGACAGCAGCCTGTACCGGCTCAGCCTGCGCTGCCCGCCCGCCTTGGGCCCGGCCGACCAGCATGCCCAGAATGAAGAAGATCGAGCAGAGAAGGACGATTCCCGTGAATACTATCAGCGTCAGACTGTGGCCCTTCCAGGTTGTAGCGTCTTCCATCTATCCCTTCCCACGGCTTTTTAGGAAGTAATCCATAATGTCGATCGGCAACGGAAAGAGAATCGTTGTGTTCTTCTCCATGCCGATTTCCGTCAACGTCTGCAAGTAGCGCAACTGGACTGCGACAGGCTGGCTGGCGATCGTACCGGCGGCCGCCGCCAGGTTCTTAGCGGCTTCAAATTCGCCTTGCGCATGGATGATTTTCGCGCGCTTCTCGCGCTCGGCTTCGGCCTGCCGCGCCATCGCCCGCTGCATAACCTCCGGCAAGTCTACTCCTTTTATTTCGACCAATGAGACCTTGATTCCCCATGGATCCGTGTGCGTGTCCAAGATCTCCTGAAGCCGGTGGTTGAGTTTCTCGCGCTGGCTGAGCAAATCGTCCAAACCCACCTCGCCGAGCACGGACCGCAAGGTCGTCTGCGCCAACTGCGACGTCGCGTACAGGTAGTTTTCTACCTCCACGATGGCCCGAAGAGAGTCCACCACTCGAAAGTACACCACCGCGTTGACCTTCACGGTGACGTTGTCGGAGGTGATGACGTCTTGAGTCGGAACGTCCATCGTAATCGTGCGCAAACTGACGCGCACGATCCGGTCAATCGGCCAAAACACCCAGATCAGGCCGGGCCCCTTGGGCTCCGAAAGCACCCTCCCGAGGCGGAACACCACGCCGCGTTCGTATTCCCGCAGAATTTGAATGGAATTGAAGAGCCACAAGGCGATGATGACGATTGCCAGCAGTAACGGCAGCGGTAGATCCGGCATAGGAGGCTCCTTTTAGATTGCGGATTGCGAAATGCGAAATGCGAATTGCGACTTTGAAATTCGCTTTTCGCAATCCGCCATTCGCAATTCTCGATCATTCTTTCTTCTCTACGGCTTCGACCTCGACTTTTAAACCATGCACGGCCACGACGCGGATTTGGGCGCCGTTCGGGATCGGCGCGGCCGAAAACGCGTTCCAGTATTCTCCGTGTACGAGAACTTTGCCATCTTTATGAACGTCCGTCCTGGCGACGCCGGTCTCGCCGACCATGCTCTGTCGACCGCTCAGGGATTTCCGGCGCTGCGAAAGATAGACGAGCCGAACCAGAAAGACCGTAATTACCGCAAGAGGTATAGCGACGGCGAGCGTTGTGGCGAAGTGAATTCGCAATTGCGGGATTGGCCCCTCAACGAGCATCAGCCCGCCGACAACCAATGCGATGATTCCGCCCAGAGCGAGAATGCCGTGACTGGCGACTGTAGCTTCGAGCACAAACAGCACGATGGCCAGAAGGATCAGGGCTGCGCCCGACCAGTTCACCGGCAGCAGATTGAAGGCGAATAGGGCAAGAAGAAGTGAAATCGCGCCGGCAACCCCCGGAATGATGAGCCCCGGGTGGCTGATTTCGATATAAAGCCCGAGGAGGCCGATCAACGCCAGGACCAATGCTATGTTCGGATTGAGAACTCTGGAGAGAATCCGTTGCCGCGTCGACATCTCGAACACCTCGATCTCGGCGTTCGACAGGTCGAGACGGACCTGCCGGCCGTCGAACCGGCGAATCTCACGTCCATCGTACTGCCGCAGGAGCTCCGGCGCATCGGCGACGACCGCGTCGATCAGGTTCTCCTTAAGAGCTTCGTCCGCCGTGAATGACCGGCTTTCGGTGACGCCCAGTTCCGCCAGCGCGGCGTTGCGGCCTCGTTTCGCAGTGTAGCTGCGCAGATAGGCCGCTGCGTCGCTCACGATTTTCTTCTCCATGACGTCGTCGAACTGCGAGCCGGTAATTGACACGGGGTGCGCAGCGCCCGTGTTCCCGCCCGGCGCCATGGCCGCGACGTCTCCTGCCAGCAACACGAAGAACCCCGCCGAGGCAGCGCGTGCGCCGCTTGGCCCAACCCACGTGATCACAGGAACGGGAGACGTCAAGATCGCTTCGACGATCTCGCGCATCGAGTCGGCCAGACCGCCGGGCGTATTGATCCGCACAATGACAGCGCGGGCCCCGGTTTCTTTCGCCCTCTCGAGGCCGTCGCGAACGTAGTCCGCGCTGATCGGATGCACAATATCGTCGAGATTGATTTGGATGACGGATGGGGGCTGGGCCAGGAGGAAGAAAGCAAGGGCGAATTGCGAATTGCGAATTGCGAACTTAGAAACGATCGATTTCACTGAGCCGCTATTCGCAATTCGCAATTCGCAATCCTTTGTTCCACTAATGCCTGGGCTCATTATAAGTTATTCTGTGCTATCGTGTTTAAAACAGACAATTTAGTGTTGTCCAGCGAGGGGCTGAGTGCGCATCGCGATTGATATCAGAAAAATTAACGAATTCGGACTGGGCGCCTACATCTGGAATCTCGTGCGCAATCTGGCCGCGCTGGACAACAGGAATGAATATTTGCTGATCGGGTCGCATCGCAACTTTCACGAACTCGGTCCATTGCCCGCAAATTTCAATCGATTTTATCAACCCGATCACGGCTCATTCTGGCGGAATCAGGTCCTCGTGCCCATGCAAGTGAGGAAGCGCGGCGTCGATGTATTCCACGTACCGCATCACGAGTGCCCGATTATGGCGCCTGGAAGAGTCGTCGTAACGGTCCACGACTGCGTGCACCTTCTGTTCCCGCACGAGGATTCATCAAAACTTCGGAATTACCGCCTTTATCTCCACACGAAGCGCGTGATAGACGCTGCAAGCCATGTCATTGCGGTGTCCCACTCAACAAAGGAGGACTTGATCAACATCTTCGATCTGGACGAAGGGAAGGTGTCGGTTATCCATAACGCGTTGGATGACCGGTTTGTGCCGTCTGCAGAAGCAAGCAGCGACCCTGCTTCCGTGCTCGAGCGCTATCAGCTTCACGACCCGTTCATTCTCTATTCGGGGAGAATTTGTCCGCACAAGAACGTTCATCGTCTGATCGAGGCGTTTGCGGTGCTGAAAAGCGAGCTTGCCGAGCACGATCGTCTGCGACATTTGAAACTCATCATCATCGGGGACGAATTGAGCAGGCACCAGTATCTTCGCCTGACTGTCGTCCGAAGCGGCGTCCAGCAGGACGTCCGCTTCTTCGGCTTCGTTCCGTATCCAATCCTGCGCGGTTTCTATCAGTCTGCAGAATTGTTCGCCTTTCCTTCTTTGTACGAAGGATTCGGTCTGCCGCCGCTGGAAGCCATGGCCAACAACACTCCCGTTCTCGCATCCAACACTTCATCGCTTCCGGAAGTGCTGGAGGACGCTGCGCTGCTGGTAAATCCGGAAAACGTGTTTGAAATCGCGCGCGGCATGAAATCAATTCTTCTTGATGACGCCGTCCGCCGGCGGCTGATCCAGAAGGGATCGAAGCAGGTGGCGAAGTTTTCGTGGCGGCTGGCCGCGCAGCGCGTGCTCGAGACCTACGAACAGGCGGCGGCGCGGGAATTGGCGCCCGAGGCGGCGCGGTCCAGAATCGCCGCCGGCCCGGGTTAGCTGCATTCAGGTTGTTCCATCTGCTGCAAATCGAATTGTGATAATGATCCAGTTGCATGGCTGTGGTTGCGTGGGAGAATCCCACTATGATCGTAATCCTGGATTCTAAGCGTCGTCTCACAGTCCCTTCCGGCCTGGCGCCGGCGTCGCCTGGCGAATACTTTGACGCGCGATTTGATGCAGAAGAGGACGCCATCATATTCCGGCGTCTAGCTGGAAAGGAAGATTGGCTAACTGTACTCAAAGAATGTCCTGTCAGCATGGATGACGTACCCCCTAGACGGCGGGAGACGGCCCGGCGGCGCAAGCTATGAGCTGGCTGCTGGATATGGACGTCATCTGCCAACCGGCCAAACGCCGCGGTGATGCACGGGTTGTAGCCTGGCTTGAGCGCGAGAAAGACCAGTGTTATACAAGCGCCGTCGTGATTGCACAGCTGGCCTGCTGGGTGCGAACAAAAGAAGGACGTCAACGCCAAGCGCTACAAGCCTGGTTGACCCGGCTGATCGATGCGATGCACGGCCGGATCTATGGATTCAATGTTTCAGTTGCGCACGTTTGGGCGCAACAAGAACATCAACTGGACAGAGCCGGCCGTCGAATGCCCGTAGAATGCAGCTACATCGCCGCGACAGCCGAGGATGTCCGGATTCTTGTTGAAATTCGACGGTTCTCCTAAAACTCTAGTAGTCACTTTTCAGGCGAGTTTTGCAGGCCTCTTTGGATCGCCAGTATACGCCTGAAGGATGCCGGCGAGTT